>OGLO01000044.1_pt1 | contig 45113 bp, 35 predicted proteins | sample 1572891 | NCBI WGS metagenome assembly OGLO01 (sample SAMEA2581999, study PRJEB24529) | metagenome | biome: Human gut stool | place: China | collected 2011
CGGTAACCAGCATACTTTCCAACACACTGGATTCCAAGTTCAAAGATAAGATACGGCTTTCCAATTGAGCACAGATACTTCATCGTACTCTTTACCAGCTTCATTCCCTCCGCTTCCGAACTGATCTGCTCAAAGATCTCCGGATGCATGGTCTGTGAGACAGCCAGATCAAAATTGCGGTGAAACTGCTGTCTTACCGTATAGTTGTGGGAGTGAATGACTTTTGCTTCTGCCTCATATTTTACATAATATCCCGCAAAAACTGCTTTTGCGGCAAAAAACATATCTTCATTAAAAATAACCGGTGATTCGAATCCGCCAAGTTTATGAAACAGATCCACTCTGTAAGCCGCACATACATCGGAACAGAAAAACGTCTTGATCCCCATTTCTTCTATATCCGCTTTTCCCTTTTTCCTGCTTTCATCCGGATAATTAAAAGATCTTGTATAGCGTTCCACAATGCGGCAGTTTTCATTCGGAAGCTGTCTTGCATAACAGACAGCCGTATCCTTCTCTTCCAAACCCTTTACCAGATTTGCAACCAGATTTTTATCTGCCGGAACCGCATCCTGTGTCATAAAGATAACAATATCCGCATCGGAATGTTTCACGCCACACATTCTGGTACCGCCATGATCAAACATTTCTTTGCTGATATGATACAGCGTATACTCACATGGAAGTCCACAAAGACTCTGTTCGATCGGATACTTTTCCACAGCTTCTTTCCACAATTTTTCTTCTGTGTTTAAAATAATGACCCTATGAACGACAAAGGTCTGCTCCTGCAGTTTTTGCAGGAGCAGACAAAATGTGTCATCCGGTCTGTAAGTCGGTATGATCAGATCTGCTTTCATTAATATCCTTCTCCCTGATGGAATCCGGTATCATTGACAATCTGAGCACTGTTATTCTTGACTGTATCGGTCGGTGCATATTCATTATCATCGTATAAAAATACATGAAGCTGTTTTACATTGGATTCAAGATCACATGGTACAACAACGCTTCCCTTATTTCCAAGTGTTGTCGTATTCTTCTCAAACGGGAAACCTATTGTCTCACCAAGGCTGTAATTGAATACTTTTGCGGCAAGAGAAATCAGTTCTGTATTTGAAAAACTTGTCTTGATATCACCAAATAATTCGTCGATCAGGCTGTTGATCGTAGTAAGATTTGCCTTCTGCGCTTTCTGTACCATTGCAGTAAGAACAGTACGCTGGCGTTCTGTACGCTTATAATCATCTCCTGCAGTATAACGGATACGCGCATACGCACATGCCTGAACACCATCCATCTCTACATTTGTTCCGCCACCGGATAAGTACTTGGAATTATTTTTGGTCAGTTTATTGATCTCATCCATATAACCATGCATCAGCACAGCCTCTTCATCAGACACCTCCGGGATCGTAACTCCGCCCAGAAGATCTACACATTCAACAACTGCATTAAAGTCCACTGTTACATAATCGGTAATGTCCATATCCAGGTTTTTATTTAACATGGTAATTGCCTGCTCCGGACCACCTTTTGCATATGCGGAATTACATTTCTTAAAAGTACCGCCTCCGATATCCAGATAACTGTCTCGATATACAGATACCAGCTTTACCGCATGTGTATCATTATTGATACTTGCGATCATGATAACATCACTGTTACCTTTGGAGAGATTACCGTTTGAACGGTTATCAAGACCAAACAGTGCGATTGTTGTATAACCTGCCATGATTTCCTGTGACTCCGAAGATAATCCCTCATTTACCTCGATATCTTCTTTATTGAAGCTTGTGTCTTTCTGGATCTTTGAAAGTTTTACCGTAACAAACAACACTGCTGCTAAAATCAGCAATACAAGAATCTCAATTACAACGATAATGAGTCTGTTTTTCTGCTTCTTTCTTCTTTTTGACGCTTTGCTGTGTGCCCCGCTTCTTCCCTGTACTGTTTTACTCATAAATGTTTTCTCCTAATATGCATTTTTATTTATAAAACCCTTGAAGACGGTAAGAAACAGGATTTTAATATCCAGCCCTATCGTCCAGTTTTCAATATAGTAAAGATCATGTTCGATCCGCTTGCGGATGGATGTATCTCCCCGATATCCATTGACCTGTGCCCATCCGGTCATGCCGGGACGTACCTGATGTTTGATCATATAACGCGGTATCTCTTCCCGGAATTTTTCCACATACTGCGGCCGCTCCGGTCTTGGTCCCACAAGGCTCATATCACCTTTTAACACGTTAAACAACTGGGGAAACTCATCAAGGCTCGTCTTGCGCAGAAATCTGCCAATCTTTGTGATTCGCGGATCATCTTTATGTGTCCAGCCTTTGCGTTCTTCTTCCTCAGTCTGCACATACATGGTGCGGAACTTATACATGCGGAATGGTTCATTATGCATTCCGACACGCTCCTGCTTAAAGATCAGCGGTCATTTTGAAGTCACTTTGACTGCAATTGCTGTAAGCAGCATAATGGGCGAAAAAAGCACGATACAGATCAGTGAACCCACAATATCCATACACCGTTTTACAAGTGCATTAAACGTGTTTGACAACGGTACATAACGGATATTAATAACAGGAAGTCCCAAAAGATCCTCCGTGTACGGCTTCGTCGGAATAATATTTCCATAATCCGGAATAAATTTGGTATGAACTCCGGATTTTTCACATTCCGCAACGATCTTCTCCAACTTATAATATTCTTCAAGTCCAAGTGTGATCGCAATCTCATCTAATTTATTCTCCGGCAGAATATAAAGCAGATTGCCAATACTTCCAATGACCTTTATCCCCTTATAAGTTGTCCCTCTCGCTATATTGTCGTCTAAAATCCCCCTGACATTGTACCCCCACTGCGGATTCTGCTGTATCCGGTCTATATACTGCTCAGCGGCACGCGAATATCCCACAAGTAGAACATGCTTAAGGTTATAGCCGTTTTTGCGTATCGTGCGCAGAAACTGACGTATCAGCAGACGTAATACCTCTTCTAATACCGTGTTGATCGCAAAGAAATAAAAGAACATCTCACGTGAGAAATTTCGAAACTGCTCCACATAAGACTGCAGGTTGTACAATACTGTAAAAATCAACAGAAAACCTACAATATTCGCCATCACGATATTGGAAAACTCCAACCGCCGTCCCTGTACCCTCTTTGGCGCATAAAGATTAAACGCATAATACAAGATCAGATACAATGGAATGATTACGACCAGTGCCCTCATGTAAAATCCCAAAGACAATGCACCGCCCGGTGAGTCCAAAATACCGCTCGAAAACTTCAGCCACCATGCTATGATATATGATACCGCAATGACAAACGCATCTATGATCACATGCAGTCTGTTAAAATGCTGTTGATTATCTTTTATCATAATGTCATCCTTTTTTCATTTTCAAGCTACCATAAAAATAATAATACAATAATTTTCCATAAAGCACAACTTCTTTTTCTTAAAACTCTTGTCACAATTTCTTAATTATTTCTTTATTATTCTTTGATGCTCAAACGTTTTTTCCCGTTATCTGTGCAATAATACGCGAAATATATTTGTAATGAGTTCCCACTCAATTTTTACATAATTGCGAAGATTTCCAACCTTAAAGCGGACTTTTCTGCATGTTCTGCACTGCCCGATTCCCTCTGCAATGCCCTCTAAATAACGGCGTCCAAATCCTTTTTTGCAGAAAAACAGCCATTTTACCAAAACACCGGCAACTAAAAACGGCAGATTGATCAAAAACTGCAGCAACGGCATATTTTTATAGATCACAAACATGGAATTGCGTGCGGCAAGAAATACTTTTTTTTCATTGTAGCGCGAACCTGTCGTCGCACTCCCGACATGATACACTTTTGCCTCCGGGATATAACGGTTGCGGTATCCTGCGATCCTTGCACGGTAACCGAGATCGAGATCCTCAAGATAAGCAAAATGTTTTTCATCCATCACACCGATCTGTTTTAACACGGACATCCGGTAGATGACCGCTCCTCCACAACAGGAAAAAACATCCGTCTGTTTTCCATAATCTGCGGCAGGTCTGCCCTTTCCACGCGCAACTGCCCAGCCCGGCAGCGTATAGAGATCCCCCGCATTGTCAAGCAGCTCTCTCTGTTTAAAATCAAGCATCTGCGCGCCACAGGAAAAAATACGTTCCGACTGCCGGATTCCTTGTAACAGCTCCTCCACAAAATGCGGCTCTGCCTCGGTATCATTGTTCAGTAAGATCGCATATGGTGTTGTTGTCATTTCAAAGCCAAGGTTTACCGCACCACAAAATCCGGTATTTTCCGGCAGTGCGACCATTTCCATGTCCAGGCTCTCCGATGTCACGTCCGTGCTGCCATCCTTAGAGCCGTTGTCGATCACAAGCAGTTTAAATTCCTGACAGGTCTGCCGTTCGAGTGTCTTTATGCAGTTTTCCAAAAGCTTTTTTCCGTTGTAGTTCGGAATGATAATCGTAACTTCCGTCATCTATCCTCCATTCAGCTGTTATCCTTCAGAGAATAATTATTATAAACCGAAGAAAAATTTGGATTGTAATACGGATCTCCGTTTTTTAAGATACCGATCCAGTGATTTCTCATGTATTCGATCTCACGCTGGAAACGCGCTGTTTTTTCCGATGAATCTTCCGCCCCGCGGGATTTCGATTCATAATGATATGCCTGCACATGCGGCTCGTAGACAACTAATTTCCCGAGTCTGCGCACCTTCAGACAGAAATCCACATCATTAAACGCAACTGCAAGCTGCTCCTCAAAGCCGCCTGCCTGCTCATAAATCTCTCTTTTTACCATCAGACATGCCGCAGTGACTGCGCTGTAATCAAGCTGGAGGGATGCCTTATGCATGTACCCGCTCCGGTCCCCGGCAAGACCGACAAACATGTTATCTCCGATGCCGCGCGCACTTCCGCCAATTCCCACTACGATCCCGGCATGCTGGATCGTGTGATCCGGATAAAACAGTTTTGCGCCGACGATTCCTACTTCTTCCCGCAGGCAGCTTCCAAGCATCCGCTTCATCCAGTCATTTCCGATCATTTCAATGTCATTGTTCATCAGAAGGTAATAGCTGCCTTTTGCAAATTTTACACCGAAATTATTTAACTTCGAATAGTTAAATCCTTCCGTATAGACTGCAACACAGATGCGCTGTCCGCCTGCAAGTTTTCCCTCCATGCAGCGTGTTCCATCAACGGTCGTTTCCTGCGGCGCAATGTCCCCATAATAACGGAAAGTATCTTCGCAGCTGTTGTTTTCCACCACAATAACTTCATAATTGCCATACGAAGACTTTTCGACCGCAGCAATACATTTCCGTAAGGTTTCCACCTCATCCTTACTTGGTATGATGATCGACACAAGCGGCTGCTCTGTCAGAGGATACTCCACCTCATAAAATCCCATATCCTTCGTCGGCATCACGACAGCATCCACGCCAAGGCGTTTTAAATGTTCCCCGATCGCACGTTTTCCCGCATCCACTGCATACTGCTTGGAAAACGGATTCTCAGAGGTCGACTCTTTGTGGCATCTCCAGTGGTATAAGATCCTTGGAATGTGCCCGATCGCCCCTGCCTGTTCCGCACAGCGGAGAATAAAATCATAATCCTGTGCCCCGTCAAAATCAGAACGGATTCCGCCAACCCGGTCGAGAAGTGATCTCTTTACTGCAAGGAAATGCGTGATGTAATTATTTGAACGGAGCAGATCGATGTTAAAGTCCGGCTTTAAATGCGGCTGAAAATGTGTTTTTCCATCCATATCGACTTTGTCTTCATCCGTATAAAGCATCTCATAGTCATTACCGGCTTCCCGGTAGACCGTCGCTGCAAGCCCATCCTCATCGTGGAATCCCTGCCGGATCATTTTTACCATCTCAAACAGTGCATCCGGCGCAAGCAGATCATCATGATCCATAAATGCGATCCAGTCTCCGTCCGCCAGTGCGATCGCCGCATTTGTATTTCCCGCAATCCCCTGATTTCCGGTCAGACATTCATACCGGATCCGCGCATCTGCAGATGCATATTCATTTACAATACTCTGCACCAAAGACGCTTTCGGATCCGCATCTTCATCCCCGGCTCCGCTTCCATCCGCAAGGCATAACTGCCAGTTGCCATAGGTCTGCGCCTGTACGGACTCTATCATCGCACGCAGAAAAGTTTCCGGTGTCTTAAAAAGCGGCACCACGATACTGATCTTTGGCGCATCGTTCCATTTTTCTGCCTGCTTTTTCTGTTTCTCTATCTGCTCCGCTGTCGCCTTATGTTTTTCATACCATGGCTCATACGGAACATTTTCTGCCTCCATCTTTTCCTGGAGACGGATGATAAATTCTTTCCATCCATAATGTTTCAGATAGCGGAATCCCTTCACAACTTTCTGAACGGTTATTTTCTGAAAAATTGACTTCATGTTTATTTTTTCGCTTTCTGATGGATATAGAGCCATCCGTTTGCGTAATCCTTTCGTTCCTCCTCCGACATTGAGGTGAATGCGTCAAAATCCACCTTTGCCAGCGTCATCTGCTCGTTTCCACATTTAAAGCACTCCACATCTTTGCGTCTTGATACGACACGCATCCATCCGCATTCCGGGCAAATAAATACTTTCATCATAGGAACTGCTGCCTCTCTTCTTTCTTACTGCCTATTTGCGCAGGGAAAAATCTGAATTATCCAGTGTCAGGTTCGGATTATAATATGGATCTCCCTGCTCAATGATCTCTCTCCATGAACGAAGCAGTGTATCCACCTCGTCATTAAACCGCTCCACTTTTTCCGGTGAATCCTCATATCCTCTGGATTTCGACTCATAATGGAACCACTCTGCATATGGATCATAGACCACAAGCTTTCCTGTTTTGCGCACTTTCAGACAAAAATCAATGTCATTGAACGCAACCGCAAGTTCTTCCGTCAGTCCGCCGACCTCATCAAACACACTGCGCTTTACCATCATACAGGCCGCAGTGACAGCCGAATAATCCTGCGCACATAAAATTCTGCCAAAATAACCGGTATCGTAACGCGGTTTGCCGATAAATGCATGTCCCGCGGTCCCGCCAAATCCTAAAACGACTCCGGCATGCTGGATCGTCTCATCCTCGTATAACAGCTTTGCACCGACAATTCCAACATCCCCGCGCATACAATAACCTAACATCTCACCGATCGCGCCACCGTCGATCATTTCCGTATCATTGTTGAGGAGTAACAGATACGAACCCTTTGCGGCATCCGCACCGAAATTGTTGATCTTTGAATAATTAAAGCCACCCTCATAAAAAACAACATGTACATTTTCACGCATTGTCTCAAGATCTTTGTAATAATCAAAGGTTTCCTGCTCGGTACTGTTATTTTCTACAATAATAAACTCGATGTTCGGGTAAGTGGTTTTTTCGAGAATGGAATTAACGCATGTTTCTAAATCTTTCCTGTGATCTTTGTTTGGAATAATGATCGATACCAGCGGTTTTTCCTTCCAGTCATATTTTGTCCGGTACATCCCGTAAAATGCTGCATTTTCCACAGCTGCCGGAACCCCAATCCTGCTATAATGTGCCTCTATCGCACGTCTTCCTGCCTCGAACGCATACAGCTTGCTCTCCGGATTTGCAGCCGTAGACTGCATATGGCATCTCCAGTGATACAAAATCTTTGGAATATGTCTGATATTCTTCGCATTCTCACAACATCTTAAGATAAAATCAAGATCCTGTGCCCCGTCATATTCACTGCAAAATCCACCTGCCATATCCACAAGCTCTTTTTTAGCCGCAAACAGGTGACAGATATAATTGACACTGCACAAAAGATCGAGATCAAAATCCGGTTTAAAATGAGGTTCAAATCTCTTTTTTCCATCCATGCTGATCTTATCTTCGTCTGAATATAAGACATCAATACTGCGATCCTGATTTAAGGCATCTGCCAGTTCATAGAGTGCATTCGCAGGAACAATATCATCATGGTCAGCCAGGACGATATAGTCACCTGCTGCCAGTGCAAGCGCTGCGTTCGTATTGCCGGATATTCCAAGATTCTTTGGAAGTGTTGTAAATGTAATCCTTTTATCCGCTTTCGCATACTGCTCTAAGAGCGGTGTCAGCTCCGTTACAGGTACCTGTCCGTTTTCCGCAGTCCCCGCATCATCCCCTGACAGACTGCCGTCCGCTAAGCATAACTGCCAGTTACCATAAGTCTGTGCCTGTATGGATCCGATCATTTCTTTTAAAAATTCCGGTTTTGTCCGATACAGCGGCACGACGACGGAAAACAAAGGCTGATAAGAAAATGTCCGTTTTCTCTGTTCCTCAAGTTCTTCTTTTTTTACATCATATTTTTGACACCATGCGTCATAGGAGGTTTCCGATTTCCCCCCTAATTTATTTTCGATCTTGTGGATCGTTGCAGACAGTCCGTTCCGCTCTAAATAGCGGAGTGCATCCTGTGATTTTTCCAGAATATACTGCCATCTGCCTCCATCATCCCACTTTCTTAACCGGGTGCGGGAGTAATGTTCTGCATTGCGCATTTCAAGGAAAAACTTTTTGTTATCATCCTTTCGCGGAATCGACGCCTGGATCATAAACCCTGGTTTTGCCTGTATGTCGCATTCCGGAAATACAGAGAGCAGATCTTTCCGGAAATAGTGATCCGTCTTTACCTGAAGCTTCTGTCTGCGGTTATCCAGCAAATAAAGATTCACTTCTCCTGCCCCCATGCACCAGCCGGTCACCGTCACGGTGTCCTCATCGCGGTGGCAGTTTTCAATATAATATTCCAGTCTGCTTTCCCGCACGCGCAGTTTTTTTGTTGAAACGGCATACGCTCTTTTTTTCTTTTCCCCATCATCCGTAAAAATCTCAAATTTCTTTCTTTCACGCCAGTCTTTTGGCAGTGTCACGATTCCTACGACTTCCTCATTGATCTCATTGATCGTTCCAAGGTATTTCTGGCGAACCTCAGCACCTTTGTTTACTGTAAGGGTAACCGGCAGTTTTTCACCATCCAGATAAGCCATAACCTCTCTGCCGGCGGCTTTTCCGTCATAAAACCAGCCGACTAACACAAGCATATCCGGCTCATTCAGATGAAATCTGAGTTTCTCCACAAAAAATTTATGTGTATCCATATGCAGTCCTTCCAATCAGTCTCTGAAATAAATGTCTCTCGTATACACTTTTTCTTTTACATCTGATAACATTGCATCCATACGGTTTGCCACGATCACATCACTCATATTACAAAACTCATCAAAATCACGGATCACTTTGGAATTTTCAAACGTATCTGTCTTTAATGACGGATCATAAATGACAATGTTCACACCCTTTGCACGAATACGCTCCATAACCCCTAAAATAGAACTCTGCCTGTAATTATCCGAATTTGCCTTCATCGCAAGACGGTAAATGCCGACCGTCTTCGGATTTTTCTCAAGGATCTGTTCTGCTATAAAATCTTTTCTTGTCCGGTTTGCATCAACGATCGCACCAACAATATTATTCGGCACATTGTCATAGTTTGCCAGAAGCTGCTTGGTATCTTTCGGCAGACAGTAACCGCCATATCCAAAGGAAGGGTTGTTGTACTGCATTCCGATTCTCGGATCAAGTCCGATTCCCTCAATGATCTGCTTTGCGTCCAGTCCTTTCATGGCAGCAAACGTATCAAGTTCATTGAAAAATGAAACACGGAGTGCAAGGTATGTGTTTGCAAAAAGTTTCACTGCCTCCGCTTCCGTAAGGTTCGTCAGAAGTGTCGGGATATCTTCCTTGATTGCACCCTCCTGCAGCAGATGTGCAAATTTCTCCGCTGCTTTTTTCATCTCACTGCTTCCCTCTTTCGAACCGACAATGATCCTTGAAGGATAAAGATTATCTTTTAACGCCTGTCCTTCCCGTAAAAACTCTGGTGAGAAAAGAATACGATCCGTGTGATACTTCTCACACACAGACTGTGTATAACCGACCGGGATCGTGGATTTGATGACAATCACCGCATGCGGATTTACCTTTAAGACCAGTTCTAATACTTCCTCAACGGATGAGGTGTCAAAATAATTTTTCTTTTCATCATAATTGGTCGGTGTCGAGATAATAACATAATCTGCGTTTTCATATGCATGTACACCGTCTGTCGTTGCAGTCAGATCCAGTTTTGCATTTGCCAGATAATCCTCAATCTCACGATCCACCAGCGGCGATCTGCGCTGATTGATCATCTCCACTTTTTCTTCTATTATATCAACTGCAGTCACCTCATGATGCTGCGCTAATAAAATCGCATTGGACAAACCAACGTATCCTGTTCCTGCGATTGCAATTTTCATCGTATTCCTCCTGCCTTTCCATTCAAAAGTCAAAAATACTCCATATTGTTTTATACTACCATTTTCTGTAGTATCATGCAAGTTTGAGATTTTAACCATGTCTGCAATTTACAACACGCCTGTTTTTTGCTAATGTATAAAGAAGCATTGAGGAGTATTTGGAATAAAGAAAAAATGGTAAACAACCCAGGAAATGAGGATTTTTATGAAGAAGAAAAATTTACTGTCCACCATTCTTTTAATTTTATCTGCCCTGCTGCTTAGCGGTGCAGCATGGTTTTCTTATCAGAAGAGCCGGATGGACTCTACCGGTCACATACCGGATCCTGCCACGGAATATCTCATCACGCAGTATGCGGATGCGACCGGTGTCCAGGGCACTTTTTATACGATTTCAAACGATGACACTTTGATCATCATCGACGGAGGCTGGGCAGGCAATGCCGACGCTGTCCGGAAAGTGATTGCGAAACACAACAACACCGTGGACGCATGGATCATTTCCCATCCGCACCAGGATCATGCCGGTGCATTCAATGTTATCTATGCCAATCCGGGAGAGATTACCATAAAAAATATTTATGACAACGGTTTTGATTATGATTTCATCGAAGCTGCCGGTGAACCTTACGATGATATCACGGTCATGGAAACGTTCCACGCGCTGACGAAAGATGCTGATAATCTCACACATTTAAAACGCGGCGATGTAATCACACTTGCCGGTCATCTGACACTCTCTGTTTTTAATGCATGGGATGAATCTGTTCTTTCTACTGTCGGGGATGAAAAAGACTATCAGAACAATGCCTCTTTGCTGTTTAAGATCAGCGGGGCACAAAACAGTATGTTATTCTGCTCTGATATCAAATATGATATGAATGACTATCTGCTTGGTACTTACCGGAACGATATTTCCTGCGATTATATCCAGACCGGACATCACGGAAACTGGTCATTTTCCGATGAATTTTACGAGGCTGCAGGTGCCTCCTATGCCTTTATCGACGCTCCTTCCTCCATCACGGACAACCCGGATTTCCCTGCCAGTACCTTAAAAAGTTCTTTGCAGAAAAAAGGAACGGTATTTGATTTTTCTACCGCTCCTAATTCTGTTACTTTGAAATAGACTGATGAAATCTCCCGGATTTCGCCCAGTTATATTTTTTCAATATAAATTGTTGTTAAACGTCAATTTCAGTTGTAGTGCGTTGAGCTAAAAAGATAAGCGGTTCCCCGCTTTTTCTTTTTAATGATAAGTGGTTTACCTACTCAAAATAGTAGCCTCCACCTGCTGTTACATTCTTGGTTCCACGGTTCTGCACAAATGCACGATATTTTCCTGTCTCAGAAACAGAAAATGAATGTCCAAACCCACCTTTTCCCTCAACATAACGTACATTATTGTGAGGATCCATGATACCGATCCAACAGGTCTGTGTACTCGGTGATATTGAAGCAGAAATCACTATCTTCTGACCACTTGACACCTTAAATTTACCGGAACAAAAACGTGTTCCCGGTTCCACCGTCCAGTTATAAGTTACCATTTCGCCGGAACTGAGTATAGGTGCTACCGGACTGAGGTCCGGTTTTGCATATTTGATGTGGGAATAATCATTATTCTCAGATGCCGGAACAAACACCTCTTCTAATTCCGGTGTTTCTAAACTTTCTCCCTGCGTAGCTTCTGCTTCCTGATACAATTCGTCATGCACACCCGCTGCTCCATAACTTGCTGCATAGGTTGTGGTCATTGAAGTTACCACAAATAAAAACGACAGTACAAATGCTGATATTTTTGCCCCTCTTCTGGCTTTCACATATTTTTTCATATACTCTATTGTCCGTTCCAAACTCTGTTGGCTCTCATATAGGGTAGAAAAAATATAATCCGGCTTTGAATCCTCCGGCATACGTTCCATCAGATCTACGATCACTTCAAAATAACGTTTGGGCGTTGTCACATCACGCAATGCACAGACTGCCGATACATCACAGGCACACTCACTCCACTCATTGATCCACGGCAAAATATGTTTTGCCCCGGAGGTCATATGCTGCATCGCACCGATATAAATGCTGCAAATTTTAAAGAAAGGGTCATTATACTTACAATGTACCAGTTCATGACAAAAGATCACCGTCAGTTCTTCTCTACTGTAGTGATCCTTCGGTAATAAGATATTATATTGGAATACTCCTGTCACCATTGGACTCTGAATGGAATTACTATAGTAAAGTCCTATCTTCCGATGGATATGGAGCATATTTTTCACTTTCAGAAACTCTGCACAGACCTGTTCATCTGCCACAGGTATTCTGTATCTGCAAAGTCTTTTCCAGCGAATAAATTCAACCATGCTGTCTGCGACATTTTTGATCAGAAAGACCAGCCAGATAACTCCGGCTATCCCAAACACGAGATCCATATCTCCTGCCATCTCAAAATTAGGTTTCCATATGCTTTCCGTCCGCAGATATCCACGCCAGGTCAGCCTGACGATCAGATAACCAAACGGTACTATGTACATCATACATACAAACCTCAAAGTCGCATATACCAGTCTGGGATCCCGTTTCAGCAAAAGCGGCTGAAATACTCTCCAGAACCCCAGACTGACCGTACCTGTAAAACAGGCAATCAAGATAATCAAAAATATCTGACTAATTAAGTTCATCTAATTTTTTCTTGAGTACCTGAACCTCTTCCTTGGTAAGCGCATCCTCGCAAAGATGGCAGGCAAACGCAGCCATATCTCCTTTATCAAAGAATCTTGCGTTCTCCTGTACGGTTGCTTTCCAGAAATCTTCCTTGCTTACTGCAGGCTGATAGAATGAATATCTTCCCTTGCGGTAAACTGTTAAAAATGATTTCTTAACCAGTCTTGCCAGAAAAGTAGAAACCGTCTGTGGCTTCCAGCTTTTTCCGTTCTCCTGATTTACTCTGTTCATGATATCCTGTAATGCCAGATCCTCTGTTGAATCCCAGATAACTTTCATGACAAGTCTTTCGCATGCTGAAATATCGTTCGTATCCATGAACCAATCTCCTTTCCACTCGCGCAGTGATTACTACGTCCGTAAACAACATATCATTTTTTTATGTTGTTTTCAATAATTTTTTTATTTTTTTATGTTTTTCCCAACAACAGAGATTCTCTTTATCAATCCCCCTGTTTTCCAAAGAAAAACGCATATACATGTTTTATTATAAAACATTTTCAGCCAGAATGCTACATTTATCTTTTTTATTCAGACAAAATTCATACTTTTAGCCTAGAACCTGCTCATCATCACAGGTAACACCAAGGCTTACCTCGATCAGCCGCAGATCCGATCCAAGTGCTTTGATGGAATGTTTCTTGCCGGATGCAATACTTACCGTAGAACCTGCAAGCAGATCTACTTCCGTTCCCTCAAGAATCAGTTTTCCCATACCGGAAATAACGGTGATCGTCTCTGTATGCTGGGCATGTGTGTGATATGGCATTGTCTTGCCTGCAAGGATCTTGATGCGTTTTGTCACGCTGTGTGTGCCGTCCTCGTCGTTGTTGTCGATCGTCTTGATCGTTCCCCAGCGGCGCTCTTCAAATCTTGACTCATCCGGAATATTTTCAAGGCAGTCTTTGATATAGGAACTCTGGTGTTTGTCCGCTACTAATATTCCATCGTGCGAAGCAACGATCACCATATTTTTTGCTCCCATGACTACCATCGGAACTCCAAGCACATTGATTGCATGGCTGTTCTCACAGGTCTTATCCCATGTCACATCACCAATGCTCTGCTCTTTCATTTCCTCGGTCAGGGTATTCCAGGTTCCAAGGTCTTTCCAGATCCCGTCATACTGGACAGCAACAATGTTTTTCCAGTGCTCTAACACCTCATAGTCAAAGCTCTGTTTCGGCAGCTTTTCGTAATCGGCAACCATCTCATCATAGTTTGTCGTAACACCGTATTTATCCAGCCACTGCGCAGCCATGTTTAATTTGAAACAGAACACACCACAATTCCAGAGTGCACCCATATCCACAAGTTCCTGTGCGGTCGCCTCATCCGGTTTTTCACGGAATCCTTTTACTGCAAACGGCTCGGATCCTTTTTTTTCAGGAACGATATATCCATATTTTGTGGATGGATAGGTCGGCACGCCGCCGAGCAGTCCGATCACACTGTCCTGTTTTTCAATATATTCACCCAAAGATTTGATCTTATTAAAAAATTCTACTGTAGTGTATGGATCTACCGGCAGAAATGCAACCACATCATCCGGCTTTGCACCCTTGTTTGACAAAAGATAGGCACAGGATAACATAACAGCCGGGAATGTGTTGCGGCGCATAGGCTCAACCGCAACTTCTGCCTGTCCGTCCAACTGGCTCTCGATGAGCTCCACCTGGGAATCGCTTGCACAAACGATCGTATTTTCGGAAAGAGATGCCGCTTTCAGCTGTCCAAAGACACGCTGTAACATGGAACATTTTTCGGTGCTTTCCGAATGTTCCGCTTCATCCGGGTTCATTAACTTAATATACTGCTTGGAACACAGATCATTTGATAACGGCCAGAGACGCTTTCCGGAACCGCCTGATAATAAAACAATATACATGTTGTTTCTCCATTCTACGCTCTTAGCGCTCTGCACGCATCGGATTGTGCAGGAAATCATCATAAGTCAGGCGAATTCCTTCCTCTAACTCTGTCTTATATTTCCAGCCGAGTCCCTCTAATTTGCTTACATCAAGAAGTTTTCTCGGTGTTCCGTCCGGTTTTGTGGAATCCCATTTGATCTCACCCTCATATCCGACTACTTTGGCAACCAGTTCTGTCAGCTCTTTGATGGTCAGCTCTTTTCCGGTTCCAAGGTTCACGGTCTCGTTTCCGCTGTAATGGTTCATCAGATATACGCAGGCATCTGCAAGATCGTCCACATAGAGGAACTCTCTGAGAGGTGTACCGGTTCCCCAACAGGTTACCTCTTTTAATCCGGCCTCTTTTGCCTCATGGAAACGACGGATCAGTGCCGGAAGCACATGGCTGTGCTCTGGATGATAATTATCGTTTGGTCCGTAAAGGTTGGTCGGCATAACAGAAATATAATCAGTTCCGTACTGACGGTTTAAAAACTCGCAGTATTTTAAACCGCTGATCTTTGCAAGTGCATATGCCTCATTGGTTTTCTCCAGTTCACTTGTCAGAAGGCAGCTCTCTTTCATCGGCTGTGGAGCCATACGCGGATAAATACAGGAAGAGCCTAAAAACATTAACTTCTTACATCCGTTTTTCCATGCCTCGTGGATCACGTTCATCTCAAGAACCATATTGTCATACATGAAATCAGCGAGTGCTTCACTGTTTGCCATGATACCGCCTACTTTTGCGGCTGCAAGAAACACATAATCCGGTTTTTCTTTTGCAAAAAACTCCTCCACTGCATCCTGACGGCAGAGATCTAACTCTTTGTGTGTTCTTGTGATGATATTTGTATATCCTTCTTTTTCAAGCTGACGGACAATCGCGGAACCTACCATTCCTCTGTGTCCGGCAACATATATTTTTGCATCCTTTTCCATGATCTTATTCTCCATTTCTGTCTGTTTCCCAAGACATAACAAGTTTGAGCGTAAGCACAAACTTGTGTGTGAAAAATCTTATTTTTCACACTTTTCTCCATATGTTATTTTTCGTTTTTTACAAGCTCCATATCATGCGCTACCATGATCTTTACAAGCTCCTCAAAAGTAGTTTTCGTTGGATTCCAGCCAAGCTCTGTCTTTGCTTTTGTAGGATCTCCCCAGAGATTTACAACGTCGGTCGGACGATAGAACTCCGGTGAAACTTTGATAACAGTCTTTCCGGTTGCTTTGTCGATACCGACTTCATCCATACCCTCGCCCTTGAACTCAAGCTCAATGCCAGCCTCGCGGAATGCGTGCTCACAGAACTCGCGGACAGAGTGCTGCTCACCGGTTGCGATCACGAAATCTTCCGGTTTGTCGTTCTGTAAGATCAGCCACATACATTCAACATAGTCTTTTGCATAACCCCAGTCACGCAGGGATGATAAATTTCCAAGGTAGAGCACATCCTGTTTGCCCTGGGCGATTCTTGCTGCTGCAAGGGAGATTTTTCTGGTTACGAAAGTCTCACCACGGCGCTCTGACTCATGGTTGAATAAAATACCATTACAGCAGAACATGTTATATGCTTCACGGTACTCTTTTACGATCCAGAAACCGTACTGTTTTGCAACTGCATACGGGCTGTATGGGTGGAACGGTGTTGTTTCGCGCTGTGGAACTTCCTCTACTTTTCCATATAACTCGGAAGTGGAAGCCTGATAAATACGGCAGGTCTTCTCTAATCCACAGATACGGACTGCCTCAAGCACTCGGAGTACTCCGGTTGCGACAACATCTGCTGTATATTCCGGCACATCGAAGCTGACACCAACATGGCTCTGTGCAGCGAGGTTGTAGATCTCATCCGGTTTAATGCTTCCGATCAGACGTACCAGACTTAAAGAATCAGACAGATCTCCGTAATGAACGGTAAAATTCGGATTGCCCTCTAAATGGTCGATACGCTCTCTCTTTTCTACGGAAGAACGGCGTACCATACCGTGTACTTCATATCCTTTTTCTAAAAGAAGCTCTGCAAGGTAGCTTCCATCCTGTCCTGTGACACCTGTGATCAATGCTTTTTTACTCATTTCATCTCTCCTTTTATGAATTCTATGATTATTTTGCTAATATCAAAATTTTAAGCCGTTGTATAGATTAATCTAATTTTTTTGATTTTGCAATTGAATATATTGGTCTAAAATAGTATTATATTGCTATGCAAAAATTATTTTTTGAAAAATATAAAACCTCCGAAGTTACAAATACGCGAAGCGTCATCAATACCCCCTCCGCATTTACCCGCAAAAATTTCTTCCACATACAGGAAGCTGGCTATTTAAAAAGCCTGAAATCACATTTAAGCAGGCGGAGCGAGCTGAATTCCTACCTGTTTTTTGTCGTGCTCTCCGGCAGTGGCGAGGTCACCTACCGCGAACCGTTATCCGAAGGCGGAATGATCTCTTCAACGGCGCATGCGGGTGACTGTTTTTTTCTCGACTGTTCCGGGGAATACACCCACATCAGTACGGATGAAGATCCATGGGAACTTCTCTGGATCCATTTCAACGGTCCCGAGGCCAGGGCATATTATACCTATTTCAGGGATCACCATAACTGGCATTTCCGCTCTGCTCATTTCACAGAACTGATCAACGCAATCGAGAGTATCATCCGCTACAACGAAGAACCGACCGATGACACCGATCTTTTAACTGCCCAGCAGATCATTCATATTTTAACGCTCATCTGTACCGAGTCTAATGAAAAAAATGAACTGCTCTCAGATAAACTTAAAACAATTCTGCACTATCTGGACGAACATTATACCGAAAATATCTCCTTAGACCAGCTTGCGGAACATTTTTTTATCAGTAAGTATTATCTTTCACGGGAATTTAAAAAGGAATTCGGAACGACGGTCATACAGTATGTGCTGGCAAAAAGGATCAATAATGCCAAGGAGCTGCTTCGGTACAGCAATTCTTCGATTGAGGAGATTGCGCACCTGTGTGGGATCGATGATGCGAGTTATTTTAATAAGGTGTTCCGGAAGATGGAGGGGTGTACGGCGTCGGAGTACCGGAAACGCTGGTAGAAGTGGGTGGCTCGGACGTCTGGAAACGGCTGGCTTTACGTTATGTTTTCGATAGGCGTTTCACCGCGTCCTATCTTTACTTTGGCTTTCGTCGCAGGCGTTTCATTACGACATGGCTCTACCTGGTTCTACCTGGTCTTTCGACGCAGGCGTTTCTTTAACCGGTTCAGTATTTCTGAAAACGCAAGGCATCCCAGGACGGCGGCGGTAATGCGCAGTGCATGATACAGAACAAATGGTACAACTGCGCCGCCCGGCACAGGAATTGCTATAAATTTGGATGCAATACGTTCGACAACTTCTAAGGCAAAGATGTGGAAGGCGAGCAGGAAGATCGTATTTTTTCCGACGTAGGCGATGAATCTGCCCGGTGCCGTATTTTCGATCAGTTTGCCAAACCAGATGCAGAGCAGTGATCCGGTGAGTCCGACGATGATGAAAAATGGGACGCTGAATGCTCCGTAGATGCCGTATTCGCGGATGGACATATTGATGCCGGGATCAAAACAGCTTGTCAGGATGTAGATGACAAATACCGCTGCGATTAACGGAATGTTCCATTTTTTTTCGAAGAACTGTGCTCTCCCAAGCAGGGTTCCTGCAATCATGAAAATGGTTCCCACGCAGGCAAGATCGATGCTCCATGGAAGGAGTACCGGAATATCTGCAAGTGCCATTGTGATGGCAGTCAAAACGATCAGTGTACCGATTAAAAATTTCCGGTCAGAAAGGCAGCGGTCAATGACCAGATGATAGACAAGACTCGCTGCAAAAAATGCGGTCAGATACCACATGGCACCATTTGCCACGGTAAACAAATAAACGTTATCCTTGACGACTGTCGTGTCGTACAGGCAGTATCTGGAATAGAGTATTCCAAATGCAGACGCTTTTGTCTCCGCAAGTGTTCTTCCCATCAGCACATAGACTGCCAAAAGCACTGCACTGTATCCAAAATACGGGATCAGAAGGCGTTTTGCCTTGTGTTCAATATTTTCTTTGTAACTTCTTCCCTCTTTATAAATATATCCCGAAACCACAAAAAACAGCGGAATGTAATAATTGATCAGAAAGCGGCTCAGCCCACAGCTGTGTGAGATAATGACAAGCAAAAGTCCGAATCCCCTTGCCACATCCAGATATTGATATCGTTTCATTTTTACTCCTGTATCCAATCCTGTTTAATCAGTGCACGCTCCCACAGATACGGCTGAATCCGGTTCCAGATGTCCGCCGCCTGATGGAACGAAGCATTTTTACCTGCAAGAAAATCAGAAAGATCACTGCGTACCTTCGCCGGATCATCGATCAGACTGCAGTTTGCAAAGTCTGCAGATGCCACCGTATCCTCAAAAAACTGGCGGTACGGTCCCCTCATCCAGTCAAGAATCGGAGCATTAAATCCCAGCTTGGTACGGCGGTAAGCAATCTCTTTTGGCATAAAAGCTGCGCCCGCATCACGGACGATCGATTTCGAAAAACCTCCGTGCAGTTTTGAACGCCATCCAATGGAAAATGCAAACTCTACGATCCTGTAATCCAGAAACGGCATACGGATCTCAACGCCCGCTGCCATGCTGTCCCTGTCATAGTTGCGCAGCAGTGTCGGCAGGATCGTCTCATGTGTGGAGACAAATAATGTCTTATTAAGATTATCCAGACGGTTCCAGTTCGGATGGTCAGAATACGCACTCTTTACAGTTTCTTTACCAAGCAGTTTTTTTGCATGGTATTTTAACATATATTCGCGATAGAGTCTGTTTCTCTGCTTTTTAAATGCAGCTGACTGCTGACTCACTCCGTCTTCCGCATCCTGGTTTAAATATGCGGTCGTGATCATGTCGATTTCTTCTTTTGTCTTTGCATCCGGGTATGCTTTTAACACATCAAATCCATATCCCGCAAACAGCTCATCCGCCGCATGTCCGTCAAGGGAAACAGTGGTTCCCATCTCTCTCTCTTTTTTGTAGAGCTCCATCATCGGCACCTGTGGATTGCCCCAGAGTTCTTCAAAACAGTAAAGCTGGCGCAAAAACTCACGCTCTGAAACTGCGGAATCAATGTTCATAAAGGTATGGCTGATTCCAAGATAATCCGTCACCTGTTTTGCATATTTTGTTTCATCCTGCGCCGTTCCCGGAAAACATGCCACATAAGCGTGCTGCCAGTCATTGTTGGCGCGCTCATCTGTCATGTTTTTGGAAATATAGGACATTGCGCAGATAACAGCGGAAGAATCAAGTCCTCCGGAAAGTCCGGTACCAAGTGTCACATCACTTCTCATGCGGATCTTGCAGGCATCCAGAAACAATTCGCGGAACTGCTCTACCTGTTCCTCATAGGAATCCGGTACGCTGATCAGATGATCTAAGGTATTCCAGTAGCGTTTCAGTGTAATCTTTCCGTCTTTTACCCATGCATTGTGGCCTGCCGGGAACCGTTTGATTCCACGGATCAGACACTCCGGCTGTGACTCATAATGATTGTCTGCAAAGTAGCGGTCGAACATCGGCTTGTTTGCTTCCACCTTAGGCAAAAGCGGCAGAATTACTTTCATCTCCGATGCAAACGCAAAACCACCATCCGGCAGTTCGGCATAAAATAACGGTTTTACTCCAAAACGGTCTCTGGAAATGAAAAGCTGTTTTGTCTGTTTATCCCAGATGGCAAATGTCCACATACCGTTGAAGCGTTCCACACAGGATTCACCCCACTCACAAAATGCAGCCATGATGACTTCGGAGTCGCTGGCACTGCGGAACGTATATCCCTTTTTCTTAAGTTCGTCCCGTATCTCGATAAAGTTATAGATCTCGCCGTTAAACGTCATCCAGTAACGCTCATTTGCATAGGACATCGGCTGGCTTCCGGCATTGGAAAGATCTAAAATGGATAATCTGCGGTGTCCTAATGTCACACCGTCCTCCTGCCACAGTCCGTAACCGTCCGGTCCACGGTGGATCATCGTGTTTAAGCATTTCATCGCCAGTTCCCGGTCTACCTTTTTATTGACTACACCGTAAATTCCACACATACTAAACCTCGTTTCTGATATAAATATTTATGAATCAAAAAAATTTGAAACTTATTAGGGAATTAAATTGTTCACAACTTTCATATACTAAATTTAAATTTCATAATTATTTCCGATGAATCAGCCACAGATAACGTGTATTCGTGACCAGATAACGTTTAAACAATCTCTTCGGATCCTGCAGCAGACGATATAACCATTCCAGGCTCAATTTCTGCATCCAGCCCGGCGCACGTTTAATGTTTCCGGCATGGTAGTCAAAGCCTGCCCCGACACCGATCATCACGCCGTTTACATGGTTCTTATGAGCATACATCCATTTTTCCTGCTTCGGTGCTCCAAGTCCCACCCAGATGATATCTGCTCCGGATGCATTGATCTGGTCGACCATCTCTTTATCTTCCGCTTCGGACAACTCGCGAAACGGCGGTGACACCATTCCTGCAATCTGAAGATGTGGATATTTTTCTGCCAGTTTTTCTTTTAACAGAGCAAGCGTCTCCTCACTGCTCCCGTAAAAATAATGTTTCAGTCCGTTATCACGTGCAAATAATGCAAGCATCAGATCCGGTCCTGTCACACGCTCCGCCTCCGGGAATCCGTGTTTTCTGCTGTAACCGGAAAGCGGCCCGCCATCCGGCAGAACAAACGCGGCATCTGCCTGTACCGTGTGATACTGCGGATCGTCATGCGCCATCACGGTCGTGTGCACATTTCCCACACAGATATATTTTCCCCGCAGCTGCTCTATATTCTGCTCGATCAGATTTACGGTCTTTTCCATATCCGTCACAAGGATATCAAGGCCTAAAATATTACATGTTTTCAGTTCCATATTTTTTCCCTGCTTCTTTTCTTCCTGCCATTTTCATGCTGTAAACATCTTAGCAGATATTTATGATTCCTTCCGGCATACCGTCTCAAGCGGTATATTCCCTATATACGATGGAAGTAAACTGAATGTACTGTTATAACTTCCTAAAATTTTTCTGCACTTTGACAATGCGATCATCTCCACAAATGCTTCCTCGATTCCCTCTTTCGAATCGCGGTCGATCACATCCGACTGCGGGAAGATCAGCTTTGCATCCGGCAGTAATTCTTTCAATTCCCTGCGTACCTCTTTGTCATCTGTTGCCACAAAAAAACTTGTTTCTTGATCCGCTTCCAGTTCTTTTTTCATACGCTCGGCAAACAATGCCAGCGGACTGTTTGCGATCGCATCCGTATGGTCAGTCCTTCTCACATGTACCCCCACACAATTTCCAGTCAGTTCACGAAACAGATAGTCACCTTTTTCTTCAATGTTTTTGCTTGGCTTTAAAAAGGAATAACTCTCTGCCCCGACCTCGCAGATCGGCCCAAATGCTTTTAAATAGATGACCGGGGTCTGCTCGATCAGGTGGAATAGTCCTTCATACCCTTCCGTTTCTTTGACCTGTTCCACATCATCACACTCTAAGAAACGATCTGCCATTTTTCTCCATTTCTTTTTTGCATGATTCCCAAGAAGCTGTGCCACCGGCTCATTCTTAAATCCATTTTCGCTGATCTCCACCACCTCAAACGGCAGATCAAACAGCTCTGAAAAACGGATGTTGCATCCGACTTCACGTTTCCACATCACGACCAGCCTGCGGTTTAATTTTTCTGCCACCGCATAAGCAGAACCCAGACCAAGCAGTCTGTTTCCAAGCCCTGCACACGGCTCTATGATTATCATCGGTTCACTCATACGCTTTCCTTCTCTTTCCTTGTCACACTGCCACCCTCTACCTGATATACCATGTCACAATTTTTGATCGTAGACAGGCGGTGTGCAATAATCAGCATTGTCATCTTACCCTGTAAGCTGTCGATTGCTTCCATAACAGCAGCTTCTGTTTCCGTATCCAGTGCGGAAGTTGCCTCATCCAGCACTAACACTTCCGGTCTGCGGTATAGCGCACGTGCAATACCGATACGCTGACGCTGTCCACCGGATAAGCGTACACCGGCCTCTCCGATCATGGTATCTAAGCCCTCATCAAGGGATTTTACAAATTCATCCAGCTGTGCCTGTTTTAAGGCTGCCCATATTTCAGCATCATCAATACTTTTTACCTTACCAAACGCAATATTATTGCGGATTGTATCGTCCAACATGTAGATAGTCTGTGGGATATAACCGATCTTATCATGCCATCCACGGTAAGATTCTTTGATATCCATACCATCTACCGTGATCTTTCCGGCCTGCGGTTTTAAAACACCCAGGATCAGGTCGACCATCGTGGTCTTTCCGGCACCGGACGGTCCGATAAATGCAACGGACTTGTTTTTCGGGATTGTCACATTAACATGGGCTAATACCGCATCCTCAGTATCCGGGTAATGGAAGGTCATATCCTCGACTTTGATTTCTTTGTCTAATGTTACTTTTTTGTAATTTTCTTCTTTTTCTGTCTGGATCTCCATATCGCGGATCGCAGCATACTCTTCACCGATCTTGTGGATCACGACACCGTTATGGATGATCGATCCTAAATATTCAGACATCTTATTTGCAGAAGGAAGCAGGGCAAATGCTGCTGCCGCAAATACTGCAAGTGTTCCGACAAACTGCTCCGGGCTTGTGGATGTCGCGTTGATACGGACAATGATTGCCGCCATAAGTCCCGTGATACAGAGTGCTTCCATGATCGGTTTCGGAATGGAACTTAAGAAAGAGTTCTGTTTGATGACATAGGTGTAAAGACCATTCTGCTTTACAAATTCCCCTTCAAAATATGCCTCGCGGTTTGCGATCTTGATCTCTTTGATACCGCCGAACGCCTGCTGCATACACTGCAGGATATTGGCGTTGTATTTTCTTCTGTCATCACCGAAACGCGCTAAGGTTCGGCGCAGTTTTTTCATAAAGATAAATACCATAACGACCATCGCAAACGCAACGCCTAAGGTGAGCAGCGCATCTTTTACTAAAAGATATCCTACTAAGATCAGGCTGACGCAGAGTTCTGATGCAAGCTGGAGCATATTTAACACCGCCGCATAAAACATCTCCGGATCCGTATTGATATCACGCATCAGCTCGGCACTGTTGTGGTTTAAGAAAAATGTGTAATCTCTGCTGATATAATATTTCATCATGCGGTCCTGCATCTCGCGTTTTCCATAATAGGAGAAGCAGTACAGCATGTTATTGATAAAAATGATAAACGCATTTTTTGCAATATACACGATAATGATCAGCACCGAGAGCAGCGTGATCAGCTGATTGGTATTCTGCATGTGAAATCCATCATAAACAGAACGTATGATGTCATTTTTCAATAACTCTTCCGGATTCATCACCGCTGTGATAAACGGGGATAACACCGAAACACCAAGCAGGCTGACACCGGAATTGATCAGTATCAGAAACATCATTCCGACAAGCTTGCGCTTCTGCTTTCCATCAAAAACTTTTAGTACACTTTTTACCAAATCTTTCATTCTTTTACCTTTCTTACTTTAAAATAATCCAGTTTTTCTGCCGCATCCGTTCGCTTAACAGATCATCCGGCATAATGACCGTCTTATCCGGGTTCTGATTCAGATAAGCTGCCCATGTCGAAAACGTACTATTGGACAATATCTGGTTCTGGCATGCCGCCATCAGGAAAAATTCATCCACATCCGAAAATTCTCCCATCTCTGAGACAAATTCCAGCCTGTTTTCTGCCTGTCCCACTGCGTCTTTTTTCTGGCTTTCCAGCACAGGGGCAAGCGCTTCTTCTGCACGCTCCATATCATTGGTAAACACAATATAGCGTACTCCCGGCTTTTCCTGTTCCATGCGTTCCATGGCATGTTTAAAATAGGCTCCGGCAGGTCCCATGATATCACCGCCTCTGACATGCACGGCACAGGTCGGCGTTTTTTTGAACTCTTCCTGTAATTTTTTTACCGTCTCACTCTGCTCGTAAGCCGGCGTCATCATCGCAGTGATCTCATCTAAATAATCTTCAAAATAGGCAAGGTGCTGCCAGTAACCATATAAATATTTATTTCGAAGTCCTTTTTTCTTATAAACTCTCGGATCGATATCATTCACATCATACCGGTGGTCACGGTTATGGTACACCTCGCGCTCTTTGATCACATGATATTTTAACGCACGTCTTAAGTTCTTGTAAATCTTCTGTCCCAAATTACGGTTTGGAAATGATTCCTTTTTATCGTATTTCAGATGAAACTTGTCCAGTTCAAAATCCCGCAGTGTAGAATTGTCACATTCTGAAATATCAAGAACCAGCGAATCGCCATCCCGCCTTGCCTGGGCATATCCGCAGGCATAATTAAACAGCTGGTTTCCCATGCCGTCTCCAATTTTTACTGCAATCATTCCTCTGTTACCTCTCACTTTTCCTGTGTCCTCTGGTGTTTCCCTGGAAAATGAATTTTTTCTGAAAGCAATGCCATTTCCTTTGCACAGCAGGGCAGCAGGATAAATACATACGGATACACATACTGGCTTTTGGCTTCCCATATTATATGCAAAAGAAATCCGCCTGTAAAAAATAAAAAAATATAGTTACAATCATACTTCCTGTTTCTTCGATCCGCAACAAAAATTGTTGCAAGAACAAACAGCATGATCACAAATCCCTTCATCGCCAGGGCAATCTGCGGTTCTATACTTTTTCCCGAATAAAGTTCATTAAAAAACTCTGTCTTATTTTCTGCCCCTGCATCCGGCAGCGGGCCGCTCCAGAGTGATTCATACATCGGATCACACCACATGGATTCCAGTTTTTCGGAGAAAAACTCATACGCAGTATCCGGATTATGCCGGAAAATATAAATATTATCCCTGATCTTTGCTTTGCCAAGCTCTGTTGCTTTCTCCGGGTCATATCCTGCTTCCGAAAAGAGCCAGTCCGAACAGCCGTTATACCAGCCTGCTGCATTATTGTAATAAGGCTCCGTTCCCATTGCAATCCATAAAATCTTTGGTTTTCCACCACAGAGTACGCCACCTGTTTCTTTGTTATACCACGCATGGAATGCCTTTCCAGGAAGCACTGACACAACCATCACCAGAACTGCAAGTAAGATCAGCCTCCATTTTTTTTCTTTTAAGATCCGAAGAAAACACAATATTGCGATCGTTATCGATCCTATAATATTATTTCCTTTCAAAATAACTGCAAGCATTACAAAAATGACACACAATATCATATGCTTCCAGTTGCCGCTCTCCAAAGATTTATCCAGAAACAAAAATGCCAGAAGTATGAAAAACAATCCCGGAATAATTCCATATGCAAATGCCAGGAAGAAAAACTGTGGCAAAAATAAAAATGAAAAAAGTATCACATACAGATTTGTCTTGTGATTTTGTCCAAAACACCGGTCTGTCAGCTTCCAGATCACAAAATTGATCCCTATGATCTGCAGGAGATTGACCGCATATAAAAAGCGCACATCCGTGCTGATAAAACCAATCAGATATTCATAGGTCACAAAACTTAACTGATGTTCATTCAGATAGATATCCTGTCCCGGATTTAAAAATGAAAAATCATGCTGTCTCATAAGCACAGAACCGTTATGTGCACTGTACGCATCCATGCGCAATTCCGTTGAAACATTCGCAATCCAGTATATCCCTGCAATTATATAAATTACAGTAAATACAATAAAGAGTATTTTTTCATCAATCTTTTGAATTTTAGATCCTGCGATCAAAAATACCACAAAAATCAGAACTGCGAGCACCAGTGCTGTGATACTGGTGCGCTCTATGCTCACATCCTCCGTCCACACATATGCCACTTTCGACCGATACAGCAGATTCAAAACTGCTACAAAACCGACACAGCAAAGCATCACCAGCCAGATTATATTCTGACAAAACCATTCAAACAGCTCAATTACTTTTTTTATCTTTTGCATATACTTCATATTCCCCGTTTGCAAATACCTGTTGATAAAAATTTTCTTTTACAAATATTAAGACCACATTTGTTTTTTCAGACTGTTCATCCAATGCAGTTTTATTAAAAACCACAAGTGGCATTGCTTCCTGTTCGCTGCCTGACGAAACAGACTCCTCAAGCTGCTGCTCTATCTCCTCTGCCGTGATGTAATCTGTCTCAATCCAGCCACCGCATCCGGTAATATAAGGAGCTCTTCCGGTCAGATAATGTAAGATTGGAATTGCACCACAGGTAACCATCTTATCACTTTCGCTGCCATATGACTTTATAAAGTTTACCACTTCTTCCATCGGCTGTACAATATCCGTATCATACCTGATGCCGCGCAGTTCATCGAGTGTGAACTGCTGTTTTGGCTCTTGATCTTTTAAATACGCCTTTGTCATATAAAAACTCTGTGATACAGTCAGACCCACACACCATATCGCACAGATGACGGTAAGAAGTCTTCCCGTATTTCTTACATCCGGCAGCTTGTGCTCTGTCTCCACTGTTTCTTCAGTCTGTCTCTTCGCCTTTTTCATTCTGTCTCCGATACAGATTGCAATATATGGCAGTACAAAAAAAGCTTCATTGCACAGATGTGTGATACCCACATTCGATCCAATCGGCATCAGCACTGCAAGCATCCCGGATGCAAATGCAAGGGTTTTAAATTCTTCCGAAGCCTCTTTGTCTTTTAAAATCAGAACAATACATACATAGAGCATCGCCTTTATCACAGCTACTGCGTTCAGGTAATCTCCAAGCACGCGATACAGCACCGATAATCCTGCGATCTGATCTGCCCCGAAAACCGCACCTGCTAATAAAAGCACTGCCATCGCAATCATACCATATCCGATAAACAGTGCAAGACTTTTTACTTTTTTTGCTATCAGATAAATTCCATACAGCACGGCAAGTAATAATATTCCCCGCACGGTTCCCTTGAAATTGATCACAACCATGTTACCGATTGTATGTCCGTCATTTGAATTTCCTGCATAGAAGAACATATCCGCAACCATCTGAAAATAAGTGCCGATCCCGCATGTTTTATACATGAGAAAAAGCCCTGACGCAAAACTGCTCAAAACACCCACCACGCACCATAACACCTGGCGTACAAAATATGCCACATCTTTTTTCCGGTAAAAATCATAAAAAAGAACGATAAACACAGCAAATTGCAGGATGGAAGATATTTTGCAGAAAGCCGCCAGCATGAAAAATGCCGATGCAAAAAAGAGCATCCCGGACTTTTTGTCATTGACAGCCCGGATCAGGAAATACAATCCCGTCAGTGCCATAAATGCCACTGCCGTATTATAAATAAAGAAATGAAAATTACATTTTGCAAGCACCATGGCAAACGCAAGTGCCGGAAGGATCAGCGCATCTTCCCGGTATCTCACATAGAGCCTGTAAGATAAGAAACACAGGTAGAAGCAGACTGCCGCCCATGCAGTCTCCATGCCAATGTAAGCCGGTATATGCAGTATCCCAAACACTTTTAACAGGCATCCGCCCAAAATGTTTGTCAAAAACAGCGGCAGATAAGTACTGTCCATATCTGTAAAACAAAACCGGTACTGATTCATGTTAAATCCGACATCACTGACATCAATACTAAAATTCCATCCCGACGACGGGAGCAGCGGAATCAGTGCGATCAGAATGATCCAGAAAAATTTATATGTCCGTTTCATAAAATCTCCATTCCTGCATTATTTTCACACTATGCTCCAAAATACAGCATACCTATCATTACAATACCATAAACCACACAGAGTGCCATCAGTACCCTGTCATGTAAAAGGACCTCCACAGGATCTCCCTCCGAATTTCCCTCCACCGTCAGACTGTACTTCATACAGATCAAAATCACGATCGGCACCGTCCACATTGCATATTCCATGCCGGCATTGGTAATATCCTTACACCATAATGCATAAAATGTATTGAGCAGTGCCAGGCACATATACATATTTTTGTCCAGGAAATCTCTCGTATAATATTTAAGCACCTTGCGGGTATCCCCGTCCTTTTTCTTCTGCAGCTCGTTGCGTCTTTTTCCAAGACTAAAATAAAACGCACCGGAAAGTACAGTCAGATACAGCCATTCAGACACTTCCGTCCCTGTCAGGACCGCACCGAAAAGCACGCGCAGCAAAAATCCGGAAGCAAGAATTGTCACATCTAAAAGCGGTACATCCTTAAGTCCCATACTATATGCCACATTGATAAACAGATATAAAATTACCAGCGCATAACTGCCCGCTGTCGCATCTGACACCACAAGCAGTACCACTGCTGCGATCAGAATGAACACCATCAGCACTACTGCGTGAAACGGTGTGACTGCGCCGGATGCGATCGGGCGATTTTTCTTTGTCGGATGCATCCTGTCTTTTTCCGCATCCCTGATATCATTGATGATATAGACCGCAGATGTGACCAGTGAAAATGCGATCATTCCAAGCAGTGTTGCCGTAAACTTACGCCGGTCTGTCAGATTTCCACTGAAAATCAGTGGCATAAAAATCAGTATGTTTTTGATATAATGATGTACTCTCATGAGATATAAATACTTTTTCATCCAATCGTTCCTTAATTTATTTCATAATCAGACAGTTTTACAATAATCGTATCGTCAATCACCTGAATAGATCCATCCGCCGGATAGGATGGCATTTCCCTGACAACCTCTCTCTGCATCCAGTTCTGGATCTCCTCATAAGTTCCATAATATGGTGAAAATCCAAGATAATCAGACATCAGATACAGCAAAGAGTTATATCCAAGGTTCGTATCTGCTTTTCCTCCAACGGTAAAAGTATCACCGATCAGACTTCCCATACCATTCGTACTGTCATTAATCTGTGTTCCCACCACGATCACCGGCTTGTCCTGCGAATAATCCTCCACACTCCGGATCTTGGTGACCAGCGTCTGCACATAGGAAAAATCATGATATTTCGTATATTCAAGTGCCATGTAATTGCCATTTGCGTACCAGACAAACACGATTACCAATGCCGCCGTAAGCAATGCAGACACCCAGTTTGTTATGCTCTTTACCGGAGCATGCAGTTTAAGATTCCGGAAACATGCATCCAGCCACAACAGGAAAAATACAAAGAAAAATACAACTGAATATGCCATCAGCGTATAGCAGTAGGAATTCGGTGCCATCACATAGATCAAAAACATCGCTACCGGAAACACCACTATACCACACAAAACAATTACCTTATTTAAATATTCTTTTTTCTTTAAAACCAGATAAGCACCAATACCTGCTGCAAATAAGATCCATACAACTTTGATCAGACGTCTTACGGTACGGTTATAGCTGATTCCCATAACATCGGAAAATCCCAGATCAAAAAATGAGGTGTAACAAGATTTTAATGCACTAATAAGCTGTGCGATCGTGATCTTTCCCATTGTATCGCCACCCTGATAACTGGTAAGCTGTATATGTGTGACTGCAAGTACCGCTTTATTGATCAGAAAATAAACCGCAACGCCAGCTGCCATCACCACTAAGAATCTGGCAATCATAAGGAAAAACTCTTTCCATTCCTTTTTCTCCTTCACACCGCCAAATGCTGCTTTTAAGATCACCACTATAAGAAGAATGCACACGGTATCCGGGAAGTATGCCTGATATACACCAAGGGAACATGCAATCATTACCACTGCTGCTATATTTGCAATGATATTTTTCGGATATTTCACAGTGAGCCACGCAGCAAACACACTGAAAAAAATGCCTATTGCATAATAAAGTGCCAGAAACATAAAAAAGTACATGGACACAACTGCCGGAAATACTGTCATAAGTCCTCCGATCAGCCCCGCAGTCAGTTTGTTTCTTACCTGAAATACAGATACGACCATTCCCGCTGATAAGGCAAGGAACAGCAGTGCAAAGATTCCATTAAAAAAAGGCAGTGAATAAGAACCTCCAAATACAGAACGCATAAAACGCCCCATCCAGTTTAACAGCCATCTTCCCTGTTCTGTACTTAATCCGATACCTCCTGGTGTATTCGCAAGCTCATCATAATTGTATAATTTATTGGTGAACTGATACAAATGAGCTGCAAGCCCTGCTGCAAAAGCAGCATAAAAAGCTGTCTTTACCGCTCCCGAAAGATTCCGGTACCACTCAGTCAGATACTGATCCGGCATTTTCCATCTGATCGTATTCATATCTTCTCCTTTTTCTATTTATTATTTTCCTAACTTCATATAATCTTTATTGTATCAAAAATGTATAGGACGTGTCAAACAGTAGATTCCTGGCGCCATTCCATTTTCCTTGACACCACAGGAAGCATTGTTTATGATGTTTATATCTATGTACTGTGACCAGAAAGGAGTGTTCTTAAGATGGGTACAATCCTCGGAGCCTCTTATTATCAGTTAAAATACTGTCTGCGTAACAAACTGCGGCAGGCAACAGGTGACCCGGATTTTCTTTACCGGCATTATGTCGGTAAACCTTTTTATGATACGGATGCCTTAAACACATACACGGCAGAACTCATCAAGTCCGGCAGACCATTTATGATGGGCCGCTTTGGTGCCGTTGAACTTTTCAATATGCGTGTTGCCGAATTTCATATGGAAAACAAAAAAGAGAAAGCCTGCGAACAGCTTTTTACCTGCGCCGGTTTTTTCCCCAATGATACATCCCTTCTGCCGCGTTTTAACGATATCATGAAGGACGCCTGCCGGCAGACCGATATTTTAGGTTTATGGCAGAATGCCTGTGAGGATTATTACATCCGCAGATACTGTAACGATCTAAGCGCAACCTGCCGGCTGATCTCTTTAGAGCCATGGCGCAGCAAAAAACCATGGTCTGCTGCACTTGCCGGGAAAAAGGTACTTGTTGTTCATCCGTTTGAAGAGTCGATCCAGGATCAGTATAAACATTTTGACAAACTCTTCCCAGGCACGGATATCCTGCCGGAGTTCGAATTAAAGACCTTAAAAGCTGTACAGACTGCTGGCAGCGCTGTAGATCCGCGTTTTTCCACATGGTTTGACGCACTTGACTATATGTGCGGAGAATGTGAAAAAATTGACTTTGACATCGCCCTGCTTGGCTGTGGTGCCTACGGCTATCCGCTGGCCGCCCACATCAAAAAAATGGGCAAACAGGCTATCCATCTCGGTGGTTGTCTGCAGATATTGTTTGGTTTAAAAGGAAGACGCTGGGATGAAGAAGAACCGGATATCGTCGCCATGTATAACGATTACTGGCATTATCCGATGGCAAGCGAAGTTCCAAAAGGAAGTGGTGACGTGGAAGGCGGCACCTACTGGAAAAAAGAATAGCTAAGGGGGAAACTATTATGAGCAAGATCATTCCTGTTATGGTTCATCACGAAACCGGAGAAAAGGCTCAGGCTGCGGGGAAGAAGAACCAGGAATACTTAAAATACTGTATCGCTCAGGCAAAAAAATATAATGAAAAAGTTGTTTTGCTAGGCGATGAATATAACAAAGCGTGGTGTGACGACTGGCACAATGCCAATGACTTCATTACCGAAAAATGGACAAAATTTCATGCTGTCTTTGAGAATCTTTCCACATATCCGACCGCATGGGCAGAGGGCATCTTTAAGCGCTTCTTCCTGATACTGGAATACTTAGAGCGCAACTCCTTTGAGGAGTGTGTCATTATCGACAGTGACGTTCTGCTTTACTTAAATGTCAGTGAATATGAGCCGTTCCGTCACTGCAAAGTGGCTGCTGAAACCCCCCTTTTACAGGATTTTGCAATGCTTGAAAAAGGAAACGGGCTGAAATGGAAAACCTGTGCAGGATTTTCGTATTTTACCACACAGGGACTTCGCGAATTTACGGATTTCTGCATCGATATGTATGCAAATCACAAAGATGTCCTGATGAAAAAGTGGGATGTCCACCGCAAATTCGGCATGTACGGCGGTGTCGGCGAGATGGCGCTATTACATCTGTGGGTTTCTTCCCTTCCGGAAGGGGAATATTTAAACCTGTTAAAGGACGATGCGGACCACGGTGTATTTGATAATTCCGTGGGTGAATCTTCCGGTTACTTAGAACACCAGTATGAGTATATCAAACGCTTAAGCGTAAAGAATCTGCACTGGGAAGACGGCAGGCCTTACTGCTATACGATCGACGGTCATGAAAAAACCTGGTTTTTAAATCTTCACTTTGTCGACATTACAAAAATCTTTATGGAAGGTGTCTATGAAAACCAATCCTATTCTGCACATGCGAAGTTTGTAACATACATGTTGAAATGCCGCGGAAGACTTGCAGACATCAAACATGGCAATACAAAATGGCAGCAGAAACTAAAGATCAAACGCAGTAAAAATGTCTGATCTGACGGGAAATGAGGTTTGTTATGTCAAAAGATCGTTCTTCTAATTTTGAATTATTACGTTTATTATGCATTTTCGGAATTCTGATGATGCACACTTTCGGCGGAATCGACACTTCCGTATCATTTTTTAACACAGAGATCCATGTACTGGTTAACTCCGTCTTTAATATGGGAGTTACCTGCTTTATCCTGCTCTCCGGTTATTTCGGCATCCGTTTTGACTTCAAAAAACTGATCCGGCTCGACCTTATGATCATCTTTTTCACAATATTTGGTACGATCGCAGTTGGAAATCTGGGTATAAAAGCACTGATCAAATCCTGTATTCCGGTAATTTCAAGATATTACTGGTTTATCAGCTGTTACTTTTTCCTCTGCTTTTTAACACCATTTTTAAACCACCTTAGAGGGCTACATCGTTATCGGCATGCGGGCGGAAAACTTTGAAAAACTGCTCGCCGTCTTACTGCTTCTTTTCTCCGTAATCCCAACCTTCGGATTCTTTGAAATTATGCAGGACGGTGGAAAAGGATTAGTCCACATGGTTATGATCTATCTGCTCGGACGCTACCTTGCGCTTTATCATAACCGCAGCCATAACACCGGACGCCTGTTCCTTGGACTTTTCCTCAGTATCGGTTTTATTTTCCTCGCTGACAGTTCGCTGACCTTTGTCCGTGGAAAGCTCTATACAACGTTCTGCCGCGACTGTTCGATTTTCATTATATTTGGTTCTGTCATGGTTTTACTGCTGTTTCGTGAATTAAATTTTCACAGCCGTTTCATCAACCGTGCTGCCGGAAATGTGCTCGCGGTCTATGTGTTAGATGGAACGGTTCAGACATTTCTGTTAAAATGGATCGATTTTAAACCGTATGCCGGATCGTGGTTTTTAGTATTCCTTGCGATCGGTTATGCGCTTGCAATTATGATCATTGCGTGTCTGTTGAACGAGGTGCGGAAAGCGACGATTGGACGACTGGAGCCTTGGCTCGTGAATGTGGTCAATGCCGTGGTGATGTGGGGTGTGAATGCGGTAAGAGGTGTTGTCCGAAGACTACTCACGTATTTTATTGGTTGATTTTTTATTAAAAGTAACGAAAAGCACGGGTTTCCGGTTAGTGGAAAAACGTGCTTTTTTGCATAGCTGCGGTTGATGACTGAGGGACGAAAAAAGGTGTGTCCGAGTGCTTTGGCGGCGCCGGATTCGCGGAACCCCGGGCTGTTTTGTTCCGTTGTTCGAGGATAAGAATATCTAAGTATGCCTGATACAGGTTGTGGACGAGGGACGTGTGCGTCTTAAATGCACCATCCGGGTGCATTAAGACTTGTGCTACCGTCCATGGCAGCACAACACTGGTTTTTGACAGGCATACTAAGATATTCTAATCCTCTGCCATAGTCACAAAACTGCCCGGGATTCCGCGAATCCGGCAGGCGAAGGTTTTGGGCACACCTTTTTTCTGCGCTTTGTGCAATTTGCCTTTCACTAATCCCCCTCACACCTTTTGTTCCAAACATCCAATCCCTATTTTCCCTACAACAATTTCCGGAATACCGGTAATTTCTTCAAAACTAACGTAACTGCTACTTCAATTAAGAATGCAATTATAATCTCAATGATATATGCCGGCAGCATCCCGGTTACCGGGGTTAACGTGCCAGCAATGACATCCAGCCTTCCTCCGGTTCCAATAAATCCACCAAGAAGATAACAGCCAAATACGCAGCCTCCGACACTGACGAGAATCTTTTTTGTCCGCTCTGATAGCCGTTCTTCCTGAAAGAGAAGTTTCGTATTTAAGAATATAACTATGACCGGGACAGACAGCCATGTTCCAAGGTATACTTCCTGATAATTTCCCACTGAAAGATAGTCTTTATATACCATCATCTGTGTAAGAACCGCTGCCACAAACACAGCAAGATTCCGGCCGATATTCTTCGGCGTCAGAAACTTCGTTTCACTGAAATACTGATCCAGTCCATATCCGATCAGTGGATAAAAAATGACATACTGGAACAGTCCGCTAAAATTATAATAACCGCAGAGTCCGTATCCCCATAATACCCATGCTGTCGGTTTCAGGCAGTCCAGCAATATCTGTAAAATGATCAGATACCAGAAGGTATTTTTCGACATATTCTGTGCCAGTGGGCGCAGGATCGGCAAAATCGTAAGCACACCGAGATAACTGTATAAAAACCAGTACGGCAGATATACCAGATCCGTCGGCAGTGACAGCAGAAACGAAAACGGTGCAAAAGGACGTTCTCCTTTTAAAACCAGTTTCATATAATACAGGAACGAGAATATCACAATTACAAGAATCATGCGCAGAATCCTTTTTTGAAACAGATCTTTCCCACTTTCATTTTTTCCAAGCAACAGTGCTCCGGATACCATGAAAAACAAAGGCACCGCACCTTTGCATACCATGGAAAACAGAAACGATATTGCATATTCTACGCCACTTTGATTGGAAAATGACATAAATGCTGCAGAATGGTTGTACATAACCATCAAAATTGCGAGAATACGGATGACCTCGAGGTGGTATTTCTTTTTCATAACTTTTTTCTCCTTTGTGTGTGAATACGAAACTTATCCGCAGGCCGAATCTATCGCCTGGCTCAGATAATAGCCTTCCCACAGTTTCGGTGCAACCGCAAGAGCTGCTTCTTTGAGTTTTTCATAATCTGCCGTATGAATTGCCTGATCCAGATCGCCAAGGCGGTCAATCGTAATACCGCAGGCATGTTCTCTGACAAAATTTGCCATTCCCGACCGGCTCCATACAATGACCGGAATGCCGGACGCAAGGTATAATGCACATTTGTGTGAGTTATTATATCGAAGGTATTCGCCCAGGCCGCCTTCGATCTCATCCTTTCCACTGCCATCCCAGACTAATCCATAGTCCATTTCACCGACTGCAAACGGTATCTCATCGGAAGAGAGGATTCCATGATAATGGCATCCTTCTGCCAGTGTCTTTTCACGTTCCGGATCGAGTTTTCCCCATAATTCCATCCGGACATCGGAAGGGATCTCCATGGCGGACAAAAATTCTGATTTGTTGAGATTCCCTGCAAATGCAATTTTTACTGCATTTTCTTTTTTATGTGCATGCGATATTTCTCGAATCTTAGCGATCTGTGTCTCATTCATCCGGTAATCCCAGATCCCGACCGGTATCATGTCTGAAGAAATACCGTTTTTCTTTAACATGGAAACAGTATTGACATTCGGTGCAAGGATTTTATCTGCCGCGGCAAGTGCCCTTACCTCACCGGGATCTCCATCGTTCTGTCCGTCATAGCGGAATGCGTTCAGATCATTGATAAAACAGATGATCCGGTACTTTTTCAGGAACTGCAACCTTTTCAGCAGACGGATTTTTAAATGATTCTCCGGGATCGAATAAAATACGCTGTCGCTTTTTTTCACGCAAAACAGCAAAAACAAAACCAGATAAGGCAGATCCAGCAGTTTTAAATATTTACTGCAATGTTTTGGTACGCTCCAGATGATCTTCGCCTTTTTGTCCGCAAGCACGGAAAATACGTCACGCATGGCTTTCCCCGCTGCATCAAATGTTTCATCCTGCCTCTGATTTAACACATAAATATTATTTTTCATGTTTTTCCTCCACTATGCCCGGATACAATAATATTCCGCACAGAAGTAAAAATATATTCATAAATCCGTTTAATACAAACTGCTCTAACACACCGTACAACGCCAGAGTACCAATCATCACAAGCTCTTTGTAACACTCCATCCGGTACAATCTTAACATGGTTTTTAAGATAATTACAAAGAAAAGCACTGCTACAAGGATGCCTGCATAAAAAGTCACTTGCATGTAACTGTTATCGATCAGTCCATGATAACTTGTATAGAAAATCTCCTGTGTCCGCGGAAACAGCGATAGCCCCTGATCTTTATAATAGGTATTCATGATGTATACTCTTCCCGACACCAGATGATTAATCTTATAAAGCAGCGCATGATTTCCATTATAAAACAGTGTCGTAAACAGTGAAAATGCTGCACCGACCGGTACAGAGCACACCAGAACCGATTTTATGTTTTTACTTTTTACAACTTTATCAAATAAGATCAGCACCCAGCAGAAAAAGAATACAAGCACTCCCGTCCTGCAAAATGTCATCTTGTAAAAAACAAGTGCGATCAATGATGTCACTCCGCACCACAGGACATTTAATTTCTCATAATTATAGTATAATACTAAAAGTAACGCCAAAAATACCGTCAGAAATGCGGTATTAGGCTCTCCCATGGCAAACCCATATACATGCTGTTCCACATAGCCGGAATCGAGTTTTGTCTTTTCACCGATATCAAAAATTCCGATCAGAGAACCACCTGACAGTATCACCGCCGCCACACAGCGGATCCAGACTGCGATCTGTGCAATCACCGAAAAACGGCAGTTCTTCATCGCCACTACCGTCATGATCGACAGCAGCCACATATTCTGTCTTGTGATCACAGAAAGCATCACTCCGATTCCCATCATAACTGTGATCCAGAATACTTCCCACATGGTGTAGGTCGTAAAAACCATTTTAATCCCCCAGAACAGGATCGCTGTATAGAAAAACCATTTATAGATATTGTCCCCGTGATCATAGGAAAATGCCTTCATCAGAATGTTGATTGCAAAATATGCATAAAAAGAGACAACGCCGATTTTTTTAACGTCAGCATTTTTTAAAAATGTTCGTACCGTGTTCATATGTTATCCCTCAAAATTCCGTTCTTTTTTGCCGGACACCTGTACGCCCGCATAAACCGCTACTTCTACAATAACACCAAAAAATGCTCCCGCCACAGCTGCCTTGGCAATCTCCCGCTTAAACTCCTGTATCGTCGGGGCATAGGCGAGATACCTTTTTTGGGCATCTGCCACATACGGCTCATCTAACACATGCACTCCGTTTTTACCAATGCTGTCCCGTACGGTATCTTTGACTGCCTCCAACAGATAACCTGCAAATTCCAAAGCATCTTCTTCATTTTCCAGTGAGAATGTCCCATAAGTTCTCGGATATTTGACATGCACTGTCATCACATCCGAGGAAGTATTCTGCTCTAAGTCAAACATATCCTGATATGCCAGATATTCCATATCATATCCGCTTAGCTGCTTCATCTTCTCATAAGTGCTGCGGCTTTCTGCCACCGTGATCACCGTACCGACACGCTCTGCGGCACTCTCCCCGCTGTATTCTTCCACCATCAGAGAAGCCATGACGCGGTAATCATCCTCATAATTCTTCTCAGAAACAAAAGAACGGTTCGAGTAATATTTGTAGCCCCCTAAAAGCAGTGCTCCCGCCAATGCACCAAAAAGCATCAGCCACCATACCTTAAGATTTCCCTGCAGGATCTCCCATACCGTATATTCCCTGTCTGTTGCAACTTTCTTTTCTTCCACTGCATATTCTCCGTTTTTCATTCTATTATTTTCCTGCTGACTCGTGAGGTTTGTTTTTGACCACATATATTTTTCATTTTACCGCAAAACGCGCGATTTTAAAAGCCTAAATAACAATACAAAAAAAGATCCGCACTCCATTTCTGAAGCACAGATCTTTTTACGTTATCACTTTATTATTCAATTACAAGATCAAGCCAGTCATCCACCGGGACAAATCCTACATAAGTTTTGCCGGTATTAATCTTGATCTCATTGCCTGCTGCATCATAGTAGCGTGTCGGAGAAGTCATCTTCTCTTTCTTCCAGGTAACCGGAATCGCTTTTCCATTGGTCACATAATATCCACCGCCCTGGCTGACACAGTCGAAAATCAGATAACCGTGTTCATCATACTGGGTATATCCGCAGCTCTGGATCAGAAGATTCTTAAAGCAGAGCTGTTTGTTGTCGTTACCCGGATCTACATGTGCTTTACCATACTCTGAGTAGTAGTAAAGCTGGTCATCCGCATTGTACTCTAAATAAGAACCATTGTGTGGGAACGGAAGATCCACGGTATTGGCATCGATTGCATCGGGTGCAGAAGAAAGATCTACCGGATTGCTCTCACTTGCAAACTGGTAATGCGGTCCCTCATAATAAGAAGTATATTCTTTTGAAACACCACTGTTTTCGAAGTTCTTGTCTAAATCTCCCGGTAAAATATATTCGGTATACTCTCTTGATTTGCCGTTATCCACACGTGAGAATGTACCACTAAAATTATCCACACTCGGATCTGCCATATATTCATCAATATAGAATGGACCGCCATCATGACAGATGACTGCATTCCACTCGGATGCAATCAGGATATTCGTCGGACGCACACTTCGGATGCTTCCTAACTGTTTGATGTTTTCCCAGTCTTTGACAAGTACCATAAATCTGGTGATTCTGCCGTTTAATGTGCTGTTCATCATCTCATAGACAACGTCTGCCTGTGATAAACCGTAATGTGGCAGTGCAATAGACTCATTGTCCACCATAACTGCGATCGGTCTCTGATTTTTAAGACTCTCATCAATCAGCTCGTTTGTCAGCTCACTGCGGTACATTCCCTCCGGAAGTACTTCCTCACTCTCGGTTTCAGCCTCTGTTGACTCTGTTCCAGCCTCTGTCATGGCAACTTCTGTCGAATCAGCCGCCGTCTCGTCTGTTTTTTTGTCGCCGCATGCTACCATAGATGCCGCCATTGCAAGCGCAGTCAGCATTAAAATTGCTCTTTTCTTCAAACTAAATACCTCTCAACGTAATTATTTTGTGCTCTTTTGCACCGTTTCTGTTATTATACCACTTTTTATGACTTTTTTACCATCTTATTTTCACGTTTTAAGAAAACCTTAAGGTAAAAAGCTGTAATTCATAAATTACTTCTTTTTCCACTTTGCATACAGTGTCTTATTTCCGCTGCTTCCTTTATTGATGACAGTAACTTTCTTTTTAAATTTCTTATCTAAATACCATCCCTTAAATACATATCCTTTTCTTGTCGGATTTTTCAGTTTGATCGTCGAGGTCTTGTATGTATATGCAGTCGGATTCTTCTTCGCATTTTTTCCACCGTTTAGCTTATAGGTGATCTTATATTTTGTGAGTTTCCACTGTGCGTACAGGGTAATGTTCTTTGTGAGCTTGATCTTCTGTTTATTTTTATAAGACTTTCCTTTTCCCTTCGCCTTGGTCTTCCAGCCCGCAAACGTGTAATATTTTTTTGAAAACTTATTTTTTGAGATCGCGGTGGAAACACCCTTTGCCATACTCTGCTTGCTCATGCTTCCCTTGCCGCCATTGCCCTTGAATGTGATCTTATAAGTTGTCAGCTTTGCGAGTTTCTTCGATGAAACACTGCTGTCCGCATATTTATTGCAGACTGCAACTGCCTTCACCGTCTTACCAGGGGAAACTGTAAATGCTCCCGTATAACGTGTGCCCTTTGAATATGCCGCATTTGGCTCACTTCCGTCTGTGGTATAATAAATAACTGCCCCAGATGTTTTCGATGTTATTTTTACTTTATAGGAGGTACCGCTTACCGACGCTGAAATAACTGGCTTTGCTACTGTCTGAGTGATTGTGGCAATCGTTCCCGGTGCTGTGGATGTCGCCCCGGAATCGATCGTACATGCCGGCAGGTAACCCTCCCAGATATCTTCTTCCGCATGGAAAACATAGGAACTATAATTTACTGTATCATAATAATTATCGCTTCTTTCAAAATAACCATAGTAAATGGTTCCGTCCGCATCATCCCATGTACAGTCTACATTGTACCAGGAATCGTTAAGACGCACTTTATTCCACTCGTGATAGTAACTTGTTACTGCTACGGCATCGATTCCTGAGCCATTGCACATCATCTCAAATGCCTGTGAATATCCCGCACATACCGTCAGATCTGTGCAAAATACACTGTAGGCAGACTGGGAATATGCCGTATCCTCATCTTTAAAATTATTATCATATAAGGTCTGGTTATATTCCACTTTATCAATGATCAGATCATGGATCATTTTTACCTTTTTCTCATCTGTTGAGCAGGCATCGATCTTCTTCTGCCAGGATGAAACCTGACTCTGCACTTTTTTTGTTGTAGCTGCACGTGCGGAACCATTTGCAAATGCAGGATAAACACAGCCTGCAATACCATAAGTTCCATTTTTTAAGTATGCACTCTTTAAGAAATAGTACTGTGGATTTGAATAACGGAAGATCTGATATACCTCCTCCATCTGCGATAATGACAGCGAACTGCTGCCTACTATATCAATATAATAGTAAGTTGTCCCACTGATATTGTATTTTGCTGCATCTGCCTGTGTTGTCATATACTTTAAACAAACTTTATTCAAAGCATCCCAGTATGCCTTTTCCTTACTGCTTAACTGATTATAAAAATAATAACTTCCATATTTTTCCCAGGTACTGTTATAATAAGCAGATGATTTTAAAATATTTTCTGCTTCTTCCTCTTCCGCAGTTTCGCCATCCAGTGTGATTTCACCAACTGCTTCAAACGGCAGAAGACCCGTCGGCATTCCTGTAAGTGCAGCCGCCCTGGTTTCCGCCTCCTCAGTTTCTTCGACCTCTTCGGTTTCCAGTATTTCTGTCTCCTCCACCGTCTGCGTTTCCAGTGTTTCTGTTTCCCCGGCCGTCTTAGTCTCCACTTCCTCAGTCTCTGCCGTTTCTGACACTTCAATTTCCGTTGCTTCACTCTGTGTCACTCCGGCTTTCTGCTCCGTCTGACTCGCATTTTCTGTATCTTTGTCCTCTGCGTCAGCCTGCTCCGTCCCAGTTTCGGTTTCAGTTTCCTCACTCTGCACTTCTTTCTGAAGTTCTGTTTCCGTTTCCGGCGTAATCTCCTCCGTCTGCTCTTCTGTAATCTGTGCCGCATAAACAGAACCGGTCTCCGCCGGTGCAAGCACAGTCCCCACAGTGACAAAGACTGCCATAAACACTGCCAATACCTTTTTCTTCATACCTAACCTCCTGCTTATCTTTGACACTATTTCACTTTTTCCATATCCTCACGGTTTGTGTCCGAAACGATATAGTGTGGTCTTTTTTTGACTTCCAGATATGTTTTTGCAATATACTGTCCCATAATTCCCATACAGAATAACTGTATGCCGCCGATCAGCGTAATAATACATACGGTTGATGCCCAGCCATCGACCGGATCACCAAAGATCAGTTTACGGATAATGATAAACACAACTGCGATAAACGAAACAAATGTCATAAACATTCCAAACCAGGATGCCACGGAAAGCGGTGCCTGTGAAAAGTTAATCACACCATCAATCGCATAGCGAAACAGTTTCCAGAAACTCCACTTTGTTTCCCCTGCCACACGGTTAACGTTCTCATATGGAAGCCAGTATGTCTTAAAACCGATCCACCCAAAAATTCCTTTTGAAAAACGGTTGTACTCTCCCATCTCGACGATCGCATCAACCATGCTGCGTTTCATCAGTCGGAAATCTCTCGCACCATCCACAATATCCGCATCCGAAATCTTATTGATCAGACGGTAAAACATTCTTGCAAACCAGCTTCTTATCACCGGTTCTCCTTTTCTTGTAGCACGGCGCGTTGCCACGCTGTCATACCCCTGATTCTCTAATATATCAAGCATTTGTGGTAATAATGACGGAGGATCCTGCATATCCGCATCCATGACTGCCGCATAATCCCCGGTCACATTGCAAAAACCGGCATACATAGCCGCTTCCTTTCCAAAATTTCTGGAAAATCCGATATAGGTCACATGTGTATCTTCTTTTGCAAACTCTTTCAAAAGCTCCAGTGTTCCATCCTTTGACCCGTCATTGACAAAAATCATTTCATAATCACAGTCCATGGACTCCATAACTTTTTTGGTTTCCCGATAAAAGATCGGTAATGCTTCCTGCTCGTTATAGCATGGAACAATCAATGAAATCTTCATTTGTTTCTCTATTCTCCTTTTTCTTCATCCTCATTTTGTTTCGTCCAGGTACGCTCGCTGATGATATAGCGCGGCCTTGCCTTGACTTCCATGTAAATTTTTCCAATATATTCGCCCAGCACGCCAAGACAGACAAGCTGTACACCTCCCATAAAACAGATCACACAGACGGTACTTGCCCATCCGGTCACCGTTCTGCCGCAGATCTGTGTAATAACGGCCCATAAAACTGCAACAAAACTTAACACAGACACGCCAATTCCAAGACCTGAAATAAGACGGAGCGGTTTTACACTTAAGCTCGTGATCCCGTCAATCGCCAGATTGACCATCTTTGCGAGCGGATAATGCGATTCCCCTGCGATCCTCTCATGCCTCTCATAAAAAACACTCGTACTCTTGAATCCAACCAGCGGGATCATCCCGCGCAGAAATAAATTTACCTCTTTAAAACCTGCAAATTCCTTTAATACCCTCGCCGATATCAGCCGGTAATCTGCATGATTATAAACGGTTTCCACCCCCATCCGCATTAAGACCTTATAAAAAGCCTGTGCCGTAAATCGCTTAAAGAAGGTATCCGTATCACGGCTGCTTCTGACACCATAGACCACTTCCGCCCCGTCATAGTAAGCATCCACCATCGCTTCCATCGTTGCGATATCATCCTGCCCGTCACAATCGATCGATATCGTAATGTCACTGACATCTTTTGCCTCCATCAGTCCTGCAAGGACTGCATTCTGATGTCCTCTGTTGCGGCTCTGACAGATTCCAATAAAGTGTGGATTCTCCCTGGCAAGTCCTTCTATAATCTCCCATGTTCGGTCCTTACTCCCGTCATTGACAAAAAGGATGCGGCTCTCTTCACTTATCTTTTCTTTTTCGATCAGCAACTGTAATTCCTCTAAAAACAGACCAGAAGTTACCGGTAAAACTTCTTCCTCATTATAACACGGAATTACCATATATAAGACTGCCTTCATTTACTTTCTCCCTTTAATTCTGTTCAATTATGCCCTCAGGCTCTATCAACCCCCTGCCCGATACAACTTTTTATTTCCGGAAAACCCATAATTTACTGATCACATAATTCAATACGATCACAATGATCTGGGCTGCAATTTTTACCACCATGCTTCCAAATCCCAGTTTTGTGATAAACACGAAAAGAATCACTTCCTCAACAACTAACGTTGCAACTCTTCCACCGAAAAAGTTTATCATCTGTACAAAAAATTCTTTCGCGCCATTTGTCTTCCCGTCAAATACCCAGATACGGTTTGTAAAAAAAGCAAATAAAACCGCTAAAATCCATGAAAAAATGTTTGCGACAAGCTCGTTCATTCCCAGTGAAACATTAAAAAAGGCATATGTGATAACACTTATCACAAATGTCAATCCACCGAAAAACAGATATAAAAGCATTTCCTTATGTTTTTTATAAAACGGTTCAAAGATATTTAAAACCGGCAGATGCATCAGCCGGTCAAAAATATCCGGTTTCCTTGTATCCATAAATTTCTCCGTTCCCTTCTCTTTAACGTATCATAACGTTTCTATTATAGAGCACACGGGATTGCCTGTCAATGAAACAGGAGCATCCGCAGGGATTTCGCTTTTAAATTTTTTATCTATGCATTTTTATAAATAATCCAGTTATCAGCATTCCATCTGCGGT
>OGLO01000055.1_pt1 | contig 39587 bp, 60 predicted proteins | sample 1572891 | NCBI WGS metagenome assembly OGLO01 (sample SAMEA2581999, study PRJEB24529) | metagenome | biome: Human gut stool | place: China | collected 2011
AAATAGCTATTTCATGGTCAGACTCAATTTGCTTTGCGAGAGCTTCAGCTGCTGCCTTAGCTTCTTCTTCGGCTTTAATCCGTGCCTGTTCCTCCTCATAATCAGTAAGAGGCTGGCGCGCCTTGGCTTTCAGTTCATCAAGGCGATCGCGCACTGTCTTGCGGTTGGCATCAATTAGCTTTGGAATTTCCTTCAGTTCAGCAACAAGGTCTTTGCCAAGACCATCGAGATATGTTTTCGTCTGCGCAACTTTATACGCCAGAGAAGCGATCTCCTTTCTGCCCTTTGCCGTTGTGATATCAGGCACAAAGGACATAACTTCACGTTCAACCTTTTGAAGGATTTCTTCAATCTGGTCGGCAGACTGAAATACAGTCATTGCATTTGCTTTTTCAATAACAACTAAGTCTGTTACTTCACTCATATATCCTCCATCAAAAAAAATTGCCCTCACATAGGAGGGCAAAGAAGATTTCCAATAATCAGAACAAGTCGGCTCCTGTTTAGTTACGAGCGACATTGCTCCGTGTATTCACTCGTTGGAATGAATACACAGTGCAGTGTTTATTCTGTTGTTTGTGCCAAAAATAAAGGCCACCATCAGGCAGCCTTGTTGTAAATGTTGCAGGTATCAAGTAAGTAATTAGATGGAGCGCCATAAATTATGAATTCATCGTTTGTCGGGTCCATCTCCATCTCTTGGCCTATTGCCATTCTTGCGTCAGTGTCGTCAGCGGCGAAGCATAAAACAGCCCACGCACCCATTGTTTTAAAAAGAACTGCAATTGGCTGTGGTTTTACTGAATTTGCGTTAGCGCGAAAATCACAAATCGCACTTTCATGAAACTCCATATCCCACCTCAAATAAGTGGTTTGCTGCCAAAACAATGAACCATCCGGAAATTCCAGATAGTTCATAATTCACTCTTCAATACTTCCAACTTACTAATCGCCGATAGATATCCGCGCTGATAGGGCATCATCATTCCTTCGAGCTTGCCACTTCTTAACTCCTCCCTGAGCAATTGTATTGCTTGATCAATAACCTCTGCCTTAGCGTCCTTTATGGCTTGCTTTCGGGGCTTTGCTTTCTGCTTTGACAGATTTCTCAAGCATGATGGAATGTATGTCTGATTCATCACTTACCTCGCTGTAACCTGCTTACTTGTACGATGACCAGCTGCGAAAAGCGCAACTTTTGGCAGGCAGACACCAGTTTCTGGTTGCTTATGTCCAAACTCATTCGCGTACACAATGGCCGCTCTCTCCAGATTGCGTCTGTATTCTTTCTGTTGCCAGATCACGTCCTGTGCCATGAACTTAATTGGCTTAGCGTCTTCTATGCGCTCAGGCGTTTCGTGAGTACCTTTAGCCTGAATCTGCGCTCTGCTTAGAGTAGGGCGGTGTAATACTTCTGAACTTATTGCTTCTTCGCGGGCCAGCACGCCGTTAGCTAATGCCTTTGCCTTTAAACGCTCACGACGACGAGAACGTGAATTGCCTTTGAACTGAGTTCTGCGTGTCATATAGACCTCCTGATGAACTTTGGTGGTGTGGTAGGTGGGAGACCCATTTCGACCTGTTTCGGCCTACTTCAATTCGGCAATAGTCCCGCAGGCCTCGCCGCTTTACGTGCGACATATTCCCGTCCATGAACCCTTCACCACACCCCAAAGTTCACTTTGGTTATTGCGCTTTGTCAGCGCCGTAGATTCATATTTGAATCGTTGTATATTCACCGCCCTGGTGAGTAGTGCGTCCTGCTGATGTGTTTAGTATCACCGCCAGTGGTATTTATGTCAACACCGCTAGAGATAATTCATCACCGCAGATGGTTATCTGTATGTTTTTTATATGAATTTATTTTTTGCAGGGGTGCATTGTTTGGTAGGTGAGAGATCTGAACTGCTATGTTTAGTGAGTTGTATCTATTTATTTTCAAATAGATACAATTGGTTATGTGTTCTTGGGTGAGGGGGATCGTGAGGCAAAGAAAACCCGGCTCTGTGGCCGGTTAGGAATCAAGGTCAGGTAGCATGATTTTCTCAATCAACGTCAATGCCCTTTGGTCTCGTTCAGCAAAATATTTAGGAGCGTACTGAGGCAGCCACACTTCGTTGAAGTATTGTTTGAAATCTGCAATATTCGTTTGGGTATAGACGTACCGGGAATGTCCGGCCATCTGGGTACTCATGGTTATATGTTGGGAATGTCTTCGGCTCAACCCCCCGGTTGTCACGGAGCCATTGCGAGAAAACCCTACCCTCTGAAATATCAGGGACCATTTTTTCTGGCAGCGTATATCCGGCCTGTTCAAGTGGCGCAACCAAGTTAAACGTCAGTTCATTAAGCATAGAAAAGTGCGTATGAGGAACTCTGCCTCGGTTTGTCATATACCGCTTAAGGTGGATAGGGAGTTCGGCAGGCGCTCTTTAACCTGACATCCACTCACGCACCCATCTCGATACTTGCACTGCAAATTTTGGAGATAGCCACTGAGCTAAATTAATTGCGATGTCTGGATGAACCCAAGTCCCTTGATTCTCTGCTCTTCCGCCTTTAAATGATTGAATTAACTCCGATATGGGAATCCCCATATCGCGTGATAATTCATCAAAAAAATCTTGTGTTGTTTTTAGTCGTGTATAGTCAGCAAGTAGCTTCCCCGCAGACTTGCACATCGCGGTGGCATTGATGTATCCGTCTTTGGTGCGAAGATGGATGACTTCTCCATCAACTTCTCTAGCGATTAATGCAAGTTGAAATTGTGTCATAAATCATCCTATTACGTGAAAAATAAAACAATCACCCAAACGTCTCTTCTGGCCACTGGCTGGCGATAACTTTCCCCACAACGGAACAACTCTCATTGCATGGGATCATTGGATATTGCGGGTTTAGTGGTTGTAGAAACACCTGACCGCTATCCCTGATTAGTTTCTTGAAGGTAAACTCATCACCTCCAAGTCTGGCTATGCAGAAATCACCTGGCTCAACAGCCTGCTCAGGGTCAACCAGAATTAACATTCCGTCAGGAAAGCTTGGCTTGTAGCCTGTTGGTGCGGTCATGGAATTACCTTCAACCTCAAGCCAGAATGCAGAATTACTGGCTTTTTTGGTTGTGCTTACCCATTTCTCCGCATCGCCTTTGGTAAAGGTTCTAAGCTCAGGCGAGAACATCCCGGCTTGAACATGAGAAAAAACAGGGTACTCATACTCACTTCTAAGTGACGGCTGCATACTAACCGCTTCATACATCTCGTAGATTTCTCTGGCGATTGAAGGGCTAAATTCTTCAACGCTAACGTTGAGAATTTTTGCAAGCAATGCGGCGTTATAAGCATTTAATGCATTGATGCCATTAAATAAAGCACCAACACCTGACTGCCCCATCCCCATCTTGTCTGCGACAGATTCCTGGGATAAGCCAAGCTCATTTTTCTTTTTTTCATAAATAGCTTTAAGGCGACGTGCGTCCTCAAGCTGCTCTTGTGTTAACGGTTTCTTTTTTGCGCTCATGCATTAAATCTATCACCGCAAGGGATAAACTTCTAACACCGTGCGTGTTGACTATTTTACCTCTAGCGGTGATAATGGTTGCCTGTACTAAGGAGGTTGTATGGAACAACGCATAACCCTGAAAGATTATGCAATACGCTTTGGGCAAACCAAGACGGCTAAAGATCTCGGCGTATATCAAAGCGCGATTAACAAGGCCATTCATGCAGGCCGAAAGATTTTTTTAACTATAAACGCTGATGGAAGCGTTTATGCGGAAGAAATAAAGCCCTTCCCAAGTAACAAAAAAACAACTGCATAAGTAACACCGCTCTTTTCACAATGGACATTCGTCCTACGTCGCTGACAAAGCGAGCCCCAAGATATCTGACCAACTAAGGCCATATGTGTTTCCACGCATACCTTTCAACTAACTATTCACTATTGGAAAATTAACAAATGACACAAGCAAGTTACAGCAAGCCAACACAGCGAGAAATTGATCGCGCAGAAACAGATTTACTCATCAACCTGTCAACGCTTACCCAGCGCGGTCTGGCAAAGATGATTGGCTGTCATGAATCGAAGATAAGCAGAACGGACTGGAGGTTTATTGCTTCGGTCTTGTGTGCTTTAGGAATGGCATCAGACATCAGTCCGATTAGCAGGGCTTTTAAGTATGCGCTTGATGAAATCACAAAGAAAAAATCCCCGGCCGCCACCGAGGATTTTAAGCAAATTGATATGCAATTCTGAGGTAATTACTGGATCAATCCACAGGAGTCATTATGACAAAACGTCGTAAGAAATACCAGGAAAAAGAAGAGATTCGACACCCTGATTCACCTGAGGGATTAGTGGTAGCCGCAGCAAATAACAGGGCGTTCGCAGAGCGCCTTGTTGGTGTTTACAGACTAGCCAAAGCAGGAGTGAAACATGGGCGTCGTTAAGTTAGCTGATTACAGGCATAACCCTGTACAACATCAGGAGGCATCCAGTATGGGGTATGTCTCTATACACCGCCAGTTTATGGACAGCAGGCTCTATAAGGACTCTCAGGCAGTACATCTTTGGCTTCACTTAATCCTCAAGGCTAATCACGAATCTACTGTCGTCAATACGGATATCGGTCCGATAACTGTTGATCGCGGTCAGATGATAACTGGACGCCCGTCGCTGGTCAGAGAAACATTCATCCCCGACAACAAAGTTCGGAGCTTATTACGGACTTTTGAGTCGAAAGGGATGCTTAATATTTGCTCGATGGGGAAGAAATTTAGCCTGTTTACAATCGTTAAATATGACGATTTTCAGGCAAAAAATTGTCCAACGGTTGTCCAACGGTTGTCCAACGCAAACACCAGTAATGGCGCGGCTCTCAGCGGAGATTGTCCAACGGTTGTCCAACGGTTGTCCATAAACAATAATATAAATAATATCTCTAATACTGACGTATTAGAGAGTACCGCAGCAGACAAAAAGTCTGACAAGAAAAAACCTTCCGTTAGCTGTCAGGATGTTGTCGATGCTTACCACGAAATCCTTCCTGAAGCGCCAAAAATCCGCGCACTGAATGACAAGCGTAAAAACCAGATCCGAACGTTCTGGCGCAAAGCCGGAGTGATAACCCGCCAGCTCGACGGGCATGGGTTCACGATGCAGGACTGGAGAAATTATTTGAGCTACGTAGGCGAAAATTGCCGATGGATGTTCGAAGAGCGCCCAAACCATCAGCGCGGAACCGTCTGGCACAAAAAGGGATTTGATTTCCTGCTTAACGATAATACCTACCTGAAAGTTCGTGAGGGTGAACACGATGACCGATAATTTTTATGCGCCGCCCCATAGCATCGAGGCAGAGCAGGCGGTGATTGGTGGATTGCTTCTGGATGATGACAGCAGTGAGCGCGTCCAGAAAGTTCTGGCGATGCTGAAGCCTGACTCATTTTACTGCCGGCCACACAAAATCCTTTTCGAAGAAATAACCAGAATGCACCGGGAGCAAAAGCCAGTAGATGGCCTGACGCTTTTCGATGAACTGGAGCGTAAATCGTTAACGGCGTCTGTTGGCGGTTTTGCTTATATCGCTGAGATCGCAAAGAACACGCCAAGCGCAGCAAACATCGTTGCCTATGCAATGCAGGTTCGTGAAACCGCAATGGAACGCTACGCCATCAACCGCATGACTGAAGCGACGGAATTGCTCTATTCCCGCAATGGAATGACTGCAACGCAGAAGTACGAAGCTATTCAGGCGATTTTCACGCAACTGACAGACCATGCAAAAACCGGATCGCGTCGCGGCCTTCGCTCATTTGGTGAGGTCATGGAAGACTGGGTTAGCGACCTTGAGAAGCGATTTGACCCGTCAGGTGAACAACGAGGAATGAGCACAGGAATACCATCGCTGGACAGGATGCTGTCACCGAAAGGTCTGGTGAAAGGCTCTCTGTTTGTCATTGGCGCTCGCCCTAAGATGGGGAAAACGACGCTATACAGCCAGATGGCAATCAACTGCGCAGTGCATGAGAAAAAGCCCGCTCTGATGTTCAGCCTTGAAATGCCAGGTGACCAGATACTGGAAAAACTGGTGGGGCAGAAGTCTGGTGTTAACCCGAATATTTTTTACCTTCCGGCGACAAATGACGCCGATGACGGCTATCAGGGTGATTACGATGGTGACTTCAACAGGGCGATCGAAACAGCTAATCGTTTGAGTGAAATCGACCTGCTTTACATCGACGACACGCCGGGATTATCTCTGGCTCAAATCGTCAGCGAAAGCCGTCGAATCAAGCGAGAAAAAGGATGTGTTGGCATGATTCTGGTCGATTACCTGACACTAATGACCGCTGAAAAGGCCGATCGCAACGACCTTGCTTACGGCATGATCACCAAAGGACTGAAGAACCTTGCCAAAGAGCTTGATTGCGTTGTTGTGCTTCTGACGCAGCTTAACCGCGCACTGGAAAGCCGAACAAATAAACGCCCATTACCAAGTGACTCGCGCGATACAGGGCAGATTGAACAGGATTGCGATTATTGGGTGGGGATCCATCGTGAAGGTGCTTTTGATGACAGCGTTCCTCCTGGTGAAACCGAACTAATCCTTCGTCTCAATCGTCATGGCAATACCGGCACGGTGTATTGCATTCAGGCAAATGGAGCTATTTATGACACAGACCAACAGTCTGCTGAAATGCGCCGCCGTGAACGCGAGGAACCGCAGTCCAAGAAGAAAGGAGGATTCTGATGACCATCTACATCACTGAGCTTGTAACAGGCCTGCTGGTAATCGCAGGCCTTTTTATTTGGGGGAGAGGGAATTGGAGGCTTTAAGAAATGAGTTCGATGACTGAGCTTGTCCGCGCCGACTTTCAGGAGAACATTGGTCGTGCAAAGCGGTACTGGTCTGCTTCCAGACTTCCGACTGGCGAGAGACAGAAAAACGCCCCTAAGCCACGTATCTATCCGCGTGACCGCGTTCTTCGCCGGTTGGTTAAAATCGATAATGATTTTCAGTGTGACAGAATTATCCAGCAATTAGATTTGATGACTGATGATGAATGATTTCATTCTGCACGAAACCAATAAATCACAATTCTGGTTAGTTCTGAAACAAATCCTCTCTACCGGCAAACGCTGGCGAATCAAAATATCTGAGTACCGTGAGAAGCGTACATTGTCACAAAACAATCTGCTGTGGATGTGGAATGCAGAAATAGCCGCACAGTTATCTGCTGCTTCTGCTGAAAACTTCACGCCTGAAGAGGTTCATGAGTGGCTGAAAGATATATTTTGTCCGGCTAAAAGGGTGACGATTTTTAATATTACACGATGCGTTAAATCAACACGTCAGCTTGATATTGGAGATATGCACAAATATCTGACCGATATTGACCAGTGGGCGCATCAGAAGGGATTACGACTAACCATTCCTGATAATTGCGAGTACCGGGATCTAAAGGAGAGGCAAGTAGAGTGACTATCAAATCAAATACGCCAGCACACGACAAGGACTGCTGGCAAACTCCGCTTTGGCTTTTTGATGCACTGGATATTGAGTTTGGATTCTGGCTGGATTCGGCAGCGAGCGACAAAAATGCTCTGTGCGCTCACTGGTTAACTGAGGCCGACGACGCGCTAAATTCTGAGTGGATAAGCCACGGTGCAATCTGGAATAACCCACCGTACAGCAATATCAGGCCGTGGGTGGAAAAAGCCGCTGAGCAGTGCATACAACAGCGACAGACGGTAGTGATGCTTGTGCCAGAGGATATGTCAGTCGGATGGTTCAGCAAGGCTCTGGAGAGTGTCGACGAAGTTCGTATTATCACTGATGGACGGATTAATTTTATCGAACCATCGACAGGGCTAGAGAAGAAGGGAAACAGCAAAGGTTCCATGCTGCTGATTTGGCGACCGTTCATCAGTCCTCGACGGATGTTTACTACCGTATCCAAATCGGCATTGATGGCGATCGGACAGGGCGCCAGGAGGGCGGCATGAGACGACAGCGACGAAGTATCACCGACATAATCTGCGAAAACTGCAAATACCTTCCAACGAAACGCTCCAGAAATAAACGCAAGCCAATCCCGAAAGAATCTGACGTAAAAACCTTCAACTACACGGCTCACCTGTGGGATATCCGGTGGCTTAGAGAACGTGCGAGGAAAACAAGGTGATTGACCCAAATCGAAGTTACGAACAACAAAGCGTCGAGCGGGCTTTAACGTGCGCTAACTGCGGTCGGAAGCTGCATGTGCTGGAAGTTCACGTGTGTGAGCACTGCTGCGCAGAGCTGATGAGCGATCCGAATAGCTCAATGTACGAGGAAGAAGACGATGAATGAGTTAATAAATGGCAATGCCATCAAAATGACAAGCATTGAAATCGCTGAGTTGGTTGGTAAGCGTCATGACAATGTGAAACGTACCATCGAAACGCTGGCTAAAAATGGTGTTATCCGGCTTCCTCAAATTGAGGTTTCCGAAAGAATCAATAACTTAGGGTTCAATGTTCAGTACGAGCATTACGTTTTCGAAGGCGAACAAGGTAAGCGAGACAGTATTGTCGTTGTTGCCCAGTTGTCGCCGGGATTCACCGCTCGCCTTGTTGACCGCTGGCGAGAGCTTGAAGAAGCTGCGGTTAATATCCCAAAAACGCTACCAGAAGCGTTGCGCCTTGCTGCTGATCTTGCTGAGCAGAAAATGCAACTGGAAAACCAGCTCGCAATTGCCGCACCTAAAGTTGAGTTTGCCGATCGCGTTGGCGAGGCCAGCGGAATTTTGATTGGAAACTTTGCAAAGGTTGTCGGTATTGGTCCAAACAAACTGTTTGCGTGGATGCGCGATCACAAAATCCTTATTGCTTCAGGTTCCCGGCGCAATGTGCCAATGCAGGAATATATGGATCGCGGCTATTTCACAGTGAAAGAAACAGCGGTCAACACAAATCACGGAATACAGATATCGTTCACCACAAAAATCACCGGGCGTGGTCAACAGTGGCTGACCAGAAAGCTGCTCGATAACGGAATGCTGAAAGTAACAGGTGAGGCTGCTTAATGGCTAATCTACGCAAAGAAGCACGCGGCAGAGAATGCCAGGTACGTATTTACGGCGTATGCAATGGCAACCCTGAAACTACAGTTCTGGCACATTACCGGATGGCTGGAATTTGCGGAACGGGAATGAAACCTGACGACCTGATCGGAGCATGGGCTTGTAGCGCGTGTCACGATGAAATCGACCGACGCACAATGATTATCGACAACAAAGATGCCAGACTTTACCACCTCGAAGGCGTGATCAGGACGCAGGCGATACTGCTGAAGGAGGGGAAGATTAAGTCATGAACGAATATCAGTTTGTGCTTCCATACCCGCCGTCGGTGAATACCTACTGGCGAAGACGGGGAAGCCAATACTACATCAGCGATAAAGGCCAGAAATACCGAAAAGACGTTCAGCAAATCATCCACCAACTCAAGTTAGATATTTTCACCAAATCACGACTCCGCATCAAAGTCATCGCAGACGTTCCAGACTCCCGCCGCCGCGACCTCGATAACATCCTGAAAGGTTTACTCGACTCCCTTATCCACGCCGGATTTGCGGAAGACGACGAGCAATTCGATGACATTCGCGTAATTCGTGGTGTGAAAGTACCAGGCGGAAGGCTTGGAATAAAAATCACCGAACTGGAGAACGCATGAACGCCACAATTCAAACGATACCAGAGCTTCTTATCCAGACACGAGGCAATCAGACCGAGGTGGCAAGGATGCTTTCCTGTGCAAGAGGAACAGTGCTCAAGTACAACCGAGACAGCAAAGGTGAGCGTCACGTAATAGTTAACGGCGTCCTGATGGTCAAACAGGGCAAGAGGGGAAGACGATGAGCATAAGAGAACTAAATCTCACCAAAGAGCAGCACGAGTGGCTGAATGGCTGGCTTGAACTGTGGGGCGCATGGGTTTATTCAGGTCGTCTGGAAAAGCGCATGAGCAGCGTAATAGCGAAGTTCATGGAGAGCGTAGAGCCGGGAAGAGTTATGACAAGGCCAATGTGTAATGATGATGATGGAATGTTGATTTCTCAGGTCGTCGATTCCGTCATGTACATTGACAAGAAAGCCTTTGGCATCCTCCTCAGCTACTACGCTCATGGTTCATCTAAGCGAGCAATTGCATCCTACTATCACGCGACTGCAAAGCCACGCAAGATGTGTGGGCGTGGTGGCGAGGGATGGAGAAAACCTTCACTGGCAACCTGTAGAAACGAAATTGACGATATCCTGAAAGCGTCATTATTTGTTTTGTACCAACCAATGCAAAATGCTTTCAAAATGCGTAAACGTGTTGAGAAAGTTAAGCATGTTGCTGTTAAAAGTCTTGACATGCAATTATCCATTTAGCCATAATTAGAAGGTAAGCTGCCGTTAGTGACTCTTAAGTTGCAACGGTGGCTTTTTTTATTTGGGTCAGTCGTATAAAGGTCATTACGGAAGGCTGTTAACCTTCTTATCGTGGTTCGAGTCCACGCTGTCCCGCCAAATATGCTGGTTTAGCTCCAATGGTAGAGCAGTCGCCTTGTAAGCGAATGGGTAGCGGTTCAAATCCGTTAACCAGCACCATAACTGAGCCGTAGCCACTGGCTATCCTGAATTCATCAGTGATAGTTACGCTGCGGCATTCTACGCATGACCTTCGTGAAAGCGGGTGGCAAGAGGCTGCGCTAACAACCTCCTGCCGTTTTGCCCGTGCATATCGGTCACGAACAAATCTGATTACTAAACACAGTAGCCTGGATTTGTTCTATCAGTAATCGACCTTATTCCTAATTAAATAGAGCAAATCCCCTTATTGGGGGTAAGACATGAAGATGCCAGAAAAACATGACCTGTTAGCCGCCATTCTCGCGGCAAAGGAACAAGGCATCGGGGCAATCCTTGCGTTTGCAATGGCGTACCTTCGCGGCAGATATAATGGCGGTGCGTTTACAAAAACAGTAATCGACGCAACGATGTGCGCCATTATCGCCTGGTTCATTCGTGACCTTCTCGACTTCGCCGGACTAAGTAGCAATCTCGCTTATATAACGAGCGTGTTCATCGGCTACATCGGTACTGACTCGATTGGTTCGCTTATCAAACGCTTCGCTGCTAAAAAAGCCGGAGTAGAAGATGGTGGAAATCAATAATCAACGTAAGGCGTTCCTCGATATGCTGGCGTGGTCAGAGGGAACTGATAACGGACGTCAGAAAACCAGAAATCATGGTTATGACGTCATTGTAGGCGGAGAGCTATTCACTGATTACTCCGATCACCCTCGCAAACTTGTCACGCTAAACCCCAAACTCAAATCAACAGCCGCCGGACGCTACCAGCTTCTTTCCCGTTGGTGGGATGCCTACCGCAAGCAGCTTGGCCTGAAAGACTTCTCTCCCAAAAGCCAGGACGCTGTGGCACTGCAGCAGATTAAGGAGCGTGGCGCTTTACCGATGATTGATCGCGGTGATATTCGTCAGGCTATCGACCGTTGCAGCAATATCTGGGCTTCACTGCCGGGGGCTGGTTACGGTCAGTTCGAGCATAAGGCTGACAGCCTGATTGCAAAATTCAAAGAAGCAGGCGGAACGGTCAGAGAGATTGAGGCATGAACAGAGTAACCGCGATTATCTCCGCTCTGGTTATCTGCATCATCGTCTGCCTGTCATGGGCTGTTAATCATTACCGTGATAACGCCATCGCCTACAAAGAGCAGCGCGATCAAGCCACATCCACAATCGCTGATATGCAGAAGCGTCAACGTGACGTAGCAGAACTCGATGCCAGATATACAAAGGAGCTTGCTGATGCTAACGCGACTATCGAAAGTCTCCGTGCTGATGTTTCTGCTGGTCGTAAGCGCCTGCAAGTCGCCGCCACCTGTGCAAAGTCAACGACCGGAGCCAGCAGCATGGGCGATGGAGAAAGCCCAAGACTTACAGCAGATGCTGAACTCAATTATTACCGTCTCAGAAGTGGAATCGACAGGATAACCGCGCAGGTTAACTACCTGCAGGAATACATCAGGACGCAATGCCTTCGATGATAGCGATAATTTTACTCATCATCCTTCACATCTGGCTCTGTAGACAGGGTGATGATCACTTCTGGAGTGAATCCAGATTAAACATCTCATTGCTGATGCTTGATATTGAGCATCTGGCGCGCGGCAAGGGGCTGCGTTGAGATAAGAGCCAGTTCATTACAAAGCCTATCTACGGGTGGGCTTGATAATGAAACCGGAATTTATTCTGGGTAACCAGTTACGGCAGTACAGCGAAACAACCCAAGCCAGAAAGTGGGGAAATAACACTGGCAGCCACTGAAAGATGAACCTCCAGCCTTATGGCAAAAAAGATTCTTTGTGGTGGCGGACTGATGGAAAGACATCGGTTATTGCAGAGGCTAATCCTGAGTAAAATGGTGGATCAATATTGGGCCGTTGGTGGAGATTAAGTGGACCACTTTTCATCCGTCGTTGACACGAAGAAAGACGTACTGTCGCATAACAAATCGGTGCAGGCGCACTGCCAGCAGAATGAATACCGGGCTTTGAAGTCGCGGCCTGAGTGAAGCATAAACAATAAAGCGAGGTTTTTTCATCATGAAAAAAGAAGACCGTGGTTTTATCTCTGTTACTAACTCAATTTCAGAAGTTAAAAAACTCTTTGTGGAAAATGAAATCCCGCAAGAAGATGAGGTTCTTGAACTGGTGGTCGTCAAAAGCGAAACTACCAATGACTCATGTGCATTAGTGCTTAAATTGCGATCAGTTCAAAAATAAGACGAACCGATTGATGCATTGAAAATTTTGCGTGTGAATTGATGTGTCTCATCAATTATTCTGGTGGATGAACTCATTATGATTTTTCACTCACCGGTATCGGAGCAAATCGATGCATCAAACTTTAGCCAACGCAACGTTTCAGGTCATTGCAGGTGATTCTCGTGGTAGTGGGTTCAGCTTTATGCGAGAAGATCTGGTCGTAACCAATTTTCATGTTGTCGCCACCTGTTGTGACTTACAGAGCATGCGTCAAATCAATAATGTCACCCTTCAAACTGAAGCTAATGAGCATATTGGTGCTCAAATATTGCATGTTGATGGTAGTAACGACTTTGCTATCATGCAATTGCAATCCCCCCTTCCTGGCGGAAGAACAGTCCTTCAACCATCTGCTGGGTTTGCTCCATCCAGGGGCAGAAAAGTAATTTTTGCAGGATACCCGCATGGGATACCTCTGTTACTAACAAGTGAGGCAATTATTTCAGCACCGATGGAGCATGGCCGATTTACGCTTGATGGAATGGTTAATGGGGGGAACTCAGGAGGACCTATTATTGATCGAGATTCGGGAGAGTTAGTAGGTATCGTCACCCAGCGTAGATATATAATGGGCGATCAGGCTGATGCTTTCAGCCAAGAAATAGCCCAACTGCGACAATATCTTTCTTCAGCAAGTCTGCATGGAAGTGTTGAGATCATGGGTGTTAATTTCGGGCAAATGGCGGACATGTTTGGTAGATCGCTACAGATTGTTTCGGACATGATGTCGCTGAATGCTAACTCCGGAATTGGTATTGGATTTTCAATCCAGCCCATCGTTGATGTGATCACATCTTTCCCTACGAAATAAACATTCGTTGTATAAGATTTTATACATGATATGGCCACGCATATGTGTGGCTTTTTATTGCCATCACAAAAGCCATTCCTTGCAGAGTGGCTTTGATAATGGCTTATACCCTACACGGGATAACTTAACTGATATCCCTTTTAACGGATAAACGGAGCCAACAATGGCAGAGATTATTCCCATGACTGAAGAATAGAAATTCCAGTTAGAGATTTACAAACTGGTCATGAACCAGAACGCAGCCGCAGAAGAAGCATTTCAGTTCATTGGCACTGACGAGCTGAAGCTTGAGCTATTCAAAATTCACTTCCAGTCAGGCGGCGCTAATTCTGATATCACGACCCGCACTATCGAAGCGGTGCGTAAATCGAAGGAAGCGTTAGACCTGTTTACTACCGGAGCATGATGCTCAACCTGAAATAACAAATAAGTGAGATGAATATGGCAGCACCAAAGGGCAACCGATTTTGGGAGGCCCGCAGTAGTCATGGGCGAAACCCTAAATTCGAATCGCCTGAGGCGCTGTGGGCTGCTTGTTGTGAATACTTCGAGTGGGTGGAAGCTAACCCGCTATGGGAGATGAAGGCGTTCTCGTATCAGGGTGAAGTGATACAAGAACCTATCGCCAAGATGCGAGCGATGACCATTACCGGCCTCACTCTGTTCATTGATGTGACGCTTGAAACATGGCGCACATATCGCCTGCGAGAAGATTTATCTGAAGTCGTTACGCGAGCAGAGCAGGTCATCTACGACCAGAAATTCTCTGGCGCAGCCGCTGACCTTCTCAACGCTAACATCATCGCCCGTGATTTGGGCCTCAAAGAGCAGTCGCAAGTTGAAGACGTGACACCTGATAAGGGAGATCGCGATAAGCGACGCTCTCGTATCAAGGAGCTATTCAACCGTGGAACTGGACGCGATTCTTGATAACTTGAGCGACGAAGAGCAAATCGAGTTGCTCGAGCTACTCGAAGAAGAAGAGAACTACCGGAACACACACCTGCTATATGAATTTACGCCATACAGCAAACAGCGTGAGTTCATCGACGCCGGTCATGACTATCCAGAGCGCTGTTTTATGGCTGGTAACCAGCTTGGTAAGTCATTTACTGGCGCTGCTGAAGTCGCGTTTCACCTTACCGGGCGTTATCCGGGCACAAAAGGCTATCCTGCTGATGGTAAATATGGCGGTGAGTGGAAAGGTAAGCGTTTCTATGAGCCTGTTGTCTTCTGGATTGGTGGCGAGACAAACGAGACGGTAACCAAAACGACTCAACGCATCCTGTGCGGTCGTATTGAAGAGAATGATGAGCCGGGCTACGGTTCAATACCGAAAGAGGACATCATTAGCTGGAAGAAGTCTCCTTTCTTTCCGAACCTTGTTGATCACCTTCTGGTTAAGCATCACACGGCTGATGGCGTTGAAGATGGCATTTCAATCTGCTACTTCAAACCATACTCGCAAGGCCGCGCTCGCTGGCAGGGTGACACAATCCACGGCGTGTGGTTTGACGAAGAGCCACCATACAGCATTTATGGCGAAGGTCTTACCCGTACCAACAAATACGGGCAATTCTCAATTCTGACGTTTACCCCGCTGATGGGGATGTCTGACGTTGTTACCAAGTTCCTGAAGAATCCCAGCAAGTCGCAGAAAGTGGTCAACATGACCATCTATGACGCCGAGCACTACACAGACGAGCAGAAAGAGCAAATCATCGCATCCTATCCTGAGCATGAGAGAGAGGCGCGTGCTCGCGGTATTCCTACGATGGGTAGCGGGCGAATCTTCCAGATACCGGAAGAGACGATTAAGTGTCAGCCGTTCGAGTGTCCTGATCACTTCTACGTAATTGGCGGGATGGATTTCGGATGGGATCACCCGCAGGCGCAGGTTCAGCTTTGGTGGGATAAGGACGCAGACACAATCTACGTTTCACGCGTGTGGAAGGCGAAAGAAAAAACAGCGGTTCAGGCATGGGGAGCTGTTAAATCATGGGCGCATAAAGTGCCAACCGCATGGCCTCATGACGGAAACCAGCATGAGAAGGGCGGCGGTGAGCAGCTCAAAGGGCAGTATGCAGACGCTGGATTTATGATGTTGCAGGAGCATGCGACATGGCATGATGGCGGTAACGCTGTTGAGCCTGGCATCACTGAATTGCGAGACATGATGCTCGACGGTCGCTTCAAAGTATTCAACACCTGTGAGCCATTCTTTGAGGAGTTCCGCCTCTATCACCGTGATGAAAACGGGAAAATCGTCAAGCTTAACGACGACGTGCTATCCGCCGTTCGCTATGCATACATGATGCGCCGCTTCGCAAAAATGATGCGCGACATCAAAAAACCAAAAGAGAAAAAGATACCAGCCCCAATCAGGCCCATCGCACGGAGAACTTAAATGGCCGACGAAAACAGACTCAATTCCATTCTGTGTAAGTTTGACGCAGACTGGATGGCGAGCGATGAAGCCAGAACCGAGGCGACAAATGACCTGTATTTTAGCCGAGTGTCGCAATGGGATGACTGGCTATCAAACTACACGACCCTGCAATATCGCGGACAATTCGATGTTGTTCGCCCGGTGGTCAGGAAACTGGTCGCAGAGATGCGCCGTAACCCTATCGACGTTCTCTTCCGACCCAAAGACGGCGCTAATCCTGATGCAGCCGATGTGTTGATGGGGATGTATCGTACTGATATGCGCCATAACACGGCAAAAATTGCCGTTAACGTTGGCGTTCGTGAGCAGATAGAGTCCGGCGTTGGTGCATGGCGTCTGGTCACGCAGTACGAAGACAACGATCCAACAAGCAACAATCAGGTAATCCGACGCCTGCCAATCCATGAAGCCTGCTCACACGTCATATGGGACGCCAACAGCAAGCAGATGGATAAGAGCGATGCTAAGCACTGCACGGTGATTAACGCCTTGTCACGCAATGGCTGGAAAGAGTTCGCAGAGGATTACGGTATTGATCCGGATACCTTGCCATCTTTCCAGAATCCGAACGATACATGGCTGTTCCCTTGGGTATCGAATGATGTCGTCTACGTCGCTGAGTATTACGAGGTCGAAGAGAAGAAAGAGAAGGTCTTCATCTACCGCGACCCGCTGACAGGTGAGCCGGTCAGCTATTACCAGCAAGATATCAAAGACGTCATCGACGACCTGGCTAATCGTGGATTCATTAAGGTAGCAGAGCGCAAGGTGAAGCGTCGGCGTGTGTATAAGTCGATCATCACCTGCACGCAGATACTGAAAGACCGAGAAAAGATAGCCGGAGAGCATATCCCAATCGTTCCTGTGTACGGCGAATGGTCATTCGCTGGTGACAAGGAGTGCTACGAAGGAGTGGTAAGGCTGACGAAAGACGGTCAGCGCCTTCGTAACATGATCATGTCGTTCAACGCCGATATTGTTGCTCGTTCACCGAAGAAGAAACCTACCTTCTTCCCTGAGCAAATCGAAGGCTACGAATACATGTACGGTGGAAATGATGACTATCCGTACTATCTGCAGAACAGGACCGATGAAAACGGTAACGACCTGCCGATTGGTCCAATCTCCTACATGGAAAACCCTGAAGTGCCGCAAGCCAACGCTTATATGCTTGAGGCTGCCACCAACGCAGTGAAAGAGGTGGCTAGTCTTGGTGTGGATGCGCAGGCAGCAAACTCTCAGGTCGCTTTCGATACCGTCAATCAACTGAACATGCGGGCAGACCTTGAGACATACGTGTTTCAGGATAACCTGGCTACCGCAATGCGACGTGATGGCGAGATTTATGCCTCAATGGTCAACGATATTTATGACGTTCCTCGTCATGTAACGCTGACACTTGAAGATGGAAGCGAGAAAGACGTTCAACTCTATGCGCAAGTTGTCGATTACCAGTCCGGCAATGTGGTCACACTCAACGACATTCGCGGTCGCTATGAGTGCTATACAGACGTCGGACCATCCTTCCAGAGTATGAAGGAACAGAACCGTGCAGAGATTCAGGAGTTGCTCACCAAGGTTCCGCAAGGTACTCCAGAATTCCAGATGCTGATGCTGCAATACTTCACGCTGCTTGACGGTAAAGGCGTCGAGATGATGCGAGAGTACGCGAACAAGCAACTGGTGATGATGGGGCTGAAGAAACCAGAAACACCTGAAGAGATGGAGATGGTGCAGCAGGCACAACAACAGCCGCAGCAGCCATCAGCAGAGCAAATTCAGGCGCAGGGTATCCTTCTGCAAGGTCAGGCTGAATTGCTCAAGGCAGAGAACCAACAGGCGCAGATTCAGGTTGAAGCCGCCAAGGTTGAAGCCCAAAACCAACTCAACGCCGCGAAGATTGCAGAAATCTTCAACAATATGGACCTCGACAAGCAGGCAGAACTGCGTGAGTACCTCAAGCTCGTAGGTCAATTCCAGCAACAGCGCAGCAAAGATGCTCGTGCTAACGCTGAGCTGCTTCTTAAAGATGCAGACCAGACTCATTCACAACGCATGGATTTCGCGAATCTTATGCGTCAAGTTCAAATCCCCTCCGGCGGAGTAGCCGAGACACCTCAATAAGAGAGAGTTAACCATGGACCAAACCACCGACATTCAGGCTTCTGAAGAATTAACCCTGCCAGGCAATCATGCAGCGGCATCTGCTGATGGCTTAGTTGTCGATAATGCCAACGACAACGCAGGTCAGGAAGAAGGCTTCGAGATTGTCCTGAAAGACGATGAGAAACCAAAACAAGACCCGGCAACTAATGCTGAATTTGCCCGTCGCCGCATCGAACGCAAACGCCAGCGTGAGCTTGAGCAGCAGATGGAAGCGGTTAAGCGTGGAGAGTTGCCGGAGCACCTGCGGGTGAACCCTGAGTTACCAAAACAACCAGACCCTAACGATTATCTTTCCGAAGATGCACTGGCTAAGTACGACTATGACCAGAGCCGCGCACTGGCTGCCTTCCAGCAGGCAAACAGTGAATGGCAGATCAAGGCTATGGACGCACGAAGCCAGGCTGTCGCCGAGCAGGGTCGCAAAACTCAGGAGTTCACCCAGCAATCAGCGCAATACGTCGAGGCAGCCCGTAAGCACTACGACGCAGCGGAAAAGCTCAATATCCCTGACTATCAGGAGAAAGAGGATGCATTCATGCAACTGGTGCCGCCAGCAGTCGGTGCCGACATCATGCGCCTCTTCCCGGAGAAATCCGCTGCTCTCATGTATCACCTTGGTGCTAATCCTGAGAAAACACGCCAGTTGCTGGCGATGGACGGGCAATCCGCGCTGATTGAACTCACTCGACTGTCAGAACGTTTAACTCTCAAGCCTCGAGCCAAGTCTGTTTCAGAAGCCCCGTTACCTGATGAACCCATTCAGGGACACGCTGTTGCTGCAAATATCTCTGCGATTGAAAAGCAGATGGAAGCGGCAGCAAACAAAGGTGATGTAGAGACGTACCGCAAGCTTAAGGCGCAACTGAATAAAGGAATTCGATAATGGCATTAAATGAAGGTCAACTGGTCACATATGCTCTGGATGAAATCATCGAAACCGTCCAGAACCTGACGCCAATGGCGTCCAAAGTGACAAAATACACCCCTCCGGCAGAATCCATGCAACGTTCAAGCAACACCGTGTGGATGCCTGTTGAGCAGGAAGCGCCAACTCAGACAGGCTGGGATTTAACTGGCAACGCAACCGGGATTCTGGAACTCTCCGTGAAATGCAACATGGGCGATCCGGATAACGATTTCTTCGAGCTTCGTGCAGATGACCTGCGTGATGAGCGTTCTTACCGTCGCCGCATCCAGGCATCCGCCAAAAAACTGGCGAATAACATTGAGTCAGCAATTGCCAAACAGGCAACCGAAATGGGCTCACTTGTTGTTCACGATACCCGCGCAATTGGTCCATCTACTGGCCTGTCTGGCTGGGATTTTGTGTCTGATGCAGAGCGCCTGATGTTCTCCCGTGAGCTAAACCGCGATATGGGCATCAGTTACTTCCTGAACCCTGACGATTACCGCAAAGCAGGCCGCAACCTGGTAGATGGTGACATCTTTGGGCGCGTTCCTGAAGAAGCGTATCGTAACGGTACTATTCAGCGTCAGATTGCTGGCTTTGATGAAATTCTTCGCTCACCGAAACTTCCGGCAGTTACCAAGTCAACCGCTACTGGTGTAACTGTTTCTGGTGCGCAGAAGTTTAAGCCGCAGGCATACACCCTTGATACCGATGGTAACAAAGAGAACGTCGACAACCGTGTTGCAACGGTGACCGTATCCTCCACCACCGGATTTAAGCGCGGCGACAAAATCAGCTTCACTGGTGTGAAATTCCTATCTCAGATGGCGAAGAACGTGCTGACTGATGATGCTACTTTCTCAATCACCCGAGTGATCGATAGTACTCACATCGAAATCACGCCGAAGCCGATTGCGCTGGATGACTCGTCACTGACAAAAGAAGAGAAGGCTTACGCTAACGTAAACACCTCTCTTGCTGATACCACTCCGGTAAACGTTCTGAACGTGGCAACAACCACCGCTAACGTGTTCTGGGCTGATGACTCAATCCGCCTGCTGTCTCAGCCGATTCCGGTAACCCATGAACTGTTTGCTGGCATGAAAACTTCTTCCTTCAGCATTCCAGGTATTGGTGTTAACGGCATCTTCGCAACGCAGGGGGATATCAACACTCTGTCTGGCAAGTGCCGTATTGCTGTGTGGTATTCAGCATGTGCTGTACGACCAGAGGCAATTGGTGTTGGTCTGCCTAACCAGACCGCGTGATAACCAGAGGGAGCTTCGGCTCCCTTTTTTATCTGGAGACAAGCATGACACACATGATCTTTCGTCATGGAGACATGAAGAAGTGGAAAGGCGTTGGATACGACTTTGAAATCGTGAAAGCCGAAGAGCTTCAGGAATATCTGGATGCTGGCTGGTTTGCACATCCTGATGATCTTCTGAAGGATGTTGCAGAGCCAGAGCCAGAGCCAGAGCCAGAAGAAAAACAGCGTAAAAAGCCTGGTCGAAAACCTAAGGCGGCAGCAGATGAACCTGACAACGAAGGGTGATTTAGTTCTTGCGGCATTACGTAAGCTCGGTGTGGCATCAAATGCCACGTTAACCGATGTCGAACCTCAGTCCATGGAAGATGGTGTCAACGACCTTGAAATGATGATGGCGGAATGGCTTGGCGGTGATGCGTCACCAGGTATCAACGTTGGCTACATTTTTGCTGATGCAGATGTCTCTCCTGATCCGGGCGATGAGCACGGTTTATCAAATAACGCTATCAATGCCGTCATTTTCAACCTTGCCTGCCGCATTGCTCCAGATTATGCGCTGGAAGCGTCTGCAAAACTTATAACCACTGCCAGATACGGGAAAGAGCGACTAATCAAACTGTCTGCAATGGACAGAGCAAAAGCCGCTAAATGTAAGTCCGGTTATCCAAACCGTATGCCTGTTGGTAGTGGTAACCAGTTGGCGAAGTGGAACGGTTGGAATTACTTCCACCGAAAGGAACCTTGCGATAACGGGAGCGAATAATGCCGATTCAGCAACTTCCGCTTATGAAAGGTGTCGGCAAAGACTTTAGAAACGCTGACTATATCGACTATCTGCCAGTGAATATGTTGGCTACACCCAAAGAAATCCTTAACAGCAGCGGATATCTTCGCTCATTCCCGGGCATTGCCAAACGTTCTGATGTGAACGGTGTATCTCGCGGCGTCGAGTACAACATGGCGCAGAGTGCTGTTTATCGCGTGTGTGGTGGCAAGCTGTACAAAGGAGAAAGTGAAGTTGGTGATGTCGCCGGAAGTGGTCGTGTATCAATGGCGCATGGTCGGACATCACAGGCGGTAGGCGTTAACGGGAAACTGGTCGAGTATCGCTATGATGGCACGGTTAAAACCGTCTCAAACTGGCCTACAGACAGCGGATTCACGCAGTATGAGTTAGGTTCTGTTCGTGACATTACTCGCTTACGTGGGCGTTATGCGTGGTCAAAAGACGGTACTGATTCATGGTTTATCACTGACCTTGAAGACGAATCGCATCCTGACCGTTACAGTGCACAATATCGTGCTGAGTCTCAGCCTGACGGCATCATCGGCATCGGAACATGGCGAGACTTCATCGTCTGCTTTGGTTCATCGACGATTGAATATTTCTCCCTGACTGGCGCAACTACCGTTGGTGCTGCTTTGTATGTCGCGCAGCCATCGCTGATGGTGCAAAAAGGAATTGCCGGAACCTACTGCAAAACGCCGTTTGCTGATTCGTATGCGTTCATCAGCAATCCGGCAACAGGTGCGCCGTCTGTATACATCATCGGCTCCGGTCAGGTGTCACCAATCGCCAGCGCGAGCATTGAGAAAATCCTCCGCTCCTACACTGCTGATGAACTGGCTGATGGCGTGATGGAATCGTTGCGGTTTGATGCTCATGAGTTGCTGATTATTCACCTGCCGCGCCATGTTCTTGTTTACGACGCATCTTCAAGCGCTAATGGTCCGCAATGGTGTGTGCTGAAAACAGGACTGTATGACGATGTGTACCGCGCTATCGACTTCATTTACGAAGGCAATCAGATAACGTGCGGCGATAAGCTGGAATCCGTGACCGGGAAATTGCAGTTCGATATCAGCAGCCAGTACGACAAGCAACAGGAACACCTACTGTTTACTCCGTTGTTCAAAGCGGATAACGCCAGATGCTTCGATCTGGAGGTTGAATCTTCAACTGGCGTTGCTCAGTATGCTGACCGCCTTTTTCTCTCTGCAACCACTGACGGCATCAATTACGGGCGTGAGCAGATGATTGAGCAGAATGAACCGTTCGTTTACGACAAACGCGTTTTGTGGAAGCGAGTAGGGCGCATCAGGAAAAATGTCGGCTTCAAATTGCGCGTTATCACTAAGTCACCTGTCACTCTGTCAGGCTGCCAGATAAGGATTGAGTAATGGTTGATTCATCACTGAATAATCCTGTCGCGGTTCAGGCTACGCGCCTTGATGCTTCAATTTTGCCACGCAATATATTCAGCCAGTCTTACATGCTGTATGTCATAAATCAGGGTGCTGATGTTGGCGCAATTGCCGGGAAGGCAAATCAGGCTGGTCAGGGCGCTTACGATGCTCAGGTGAAAAACGATGAACAGGACGTCGAGCTGGCAGATCACGATGCAAGAATCACCGCAAACACAAAAGCGATAAATCTCCTTGAGGTCAGGTTAACAACCGCCGAAGGGAAGATAGTCGTACTACGTAGCGATGTTGATTACTTGCTGGATGAGGTTATCGATATTCAGGCGCATCTGGTCACTGTTGACCAAAGACTGGATGGCGTAGAAAGCGATGTATCTGACATTAAGAGTGATTACGTATCGAAAACCGTAACCGAATCGCAGTCTCTTGCGTCACCGCTGGATGTAAAAACATCATATTCAGTTGATGGAATTCAGGTCGTTGGAGCAAGGCAGACCGGATGGACTGCAGCCACAGGTACGCCACTTCTTGGCTCATTCAACGCTAACCAGTCATACACTGTCGGCACTACGTACACGCAATCCGAAGTCGCAGCTCTCGCTACAGGTTTGCAGCAGGCGCGGCAGCGTATTCTGGCGCTTGAAACGGCACTTAGATTACATGGGCTGATTGACTGATGATTACATTCAAACCAACGCGAAACATCGACCTGATCGAAGCAGTCGGAAATCACCCTGACATTATTGCCGGGAGCAACAACGGTGATGGATACGACTACAAGCCTGAATGCCGTTACTTTGAGGTTAACGTGCACGGTCAGTTTGGCGGCATTGTTTACTATCAGGAGATTCAGCCGCTGACATTCGATTGCCACGCCATGTACCTGTCAGAGATTCGCGGCTTCAGCAAGGAAATCGGACTGGCGTTCTGGCGATACATTCTGACTAACACCACCGTTCAGTGCGTAACATCGTTCGCTGCACGCAAATTCCGACACGGTCAGATGTACTGCGCAATGATTGGCCTTAAGCGTGTAGGAACCATCAAGAAATACTTCAAAGGCGTGGATGACGTGACTTTTTACAGCGCCACACGCGAAGAACTAATCGACTTCCTGAATCATGGGAGATAGCCATGTTATATGCATTTAAGCTGGGCAGAAAGCTGCGCGGCGAGGAACCTTATTGCCCTGAAAAAGGCGGCAAAGGTGGCAGTTCTGATAAAAGCGCAAAGTATGCCGCAGAAGCTCAGAAGTATGCAGCAGACCTGCAAAATCAGCAGTTCAACACCATCATGAACAACCTGAAGCCGTTTACTCCTCTGGCTGATAAGTATGTCGGCAGCCTCGAGAACTTATCGTCTCTGGAAGGGCAAGGTCAGGCACTTAACCAGTATTACAACTCTCAGCAGTACAAAGATCTTGCAGGTCAGGCTCGCTATCAGAGTCTGGCGGCAGCAGAGGCAACGGGTGGATTAGGCTCTACAGCAACAGGAAACCAGTTAGCAACAATCGCACCAACGCTTGGTCAGCAATGGCTATCTGGTCAGATGAACAACTACCAGAATCTGGCAAATATTGGTCTTGGCGCACTGCAAGGTCAGGCAAACGCCGGGCAGACATATGCCAACAACATGAGTCAGATTTCGCAGCAAAGTGCGGCTCTTGCAGCGGCAAATGCCAACAGACCATCAGCAATGCAATCTGCTATTGGCGGAGGTGCGTCTGGTGCTATTGCTGGGGCTGGACTTGCGAAATCAATTGGTTCATCAACTCCGTGGGGTGCTGGTATCGGTGCTGGTATCGGTCTGCTTAGTTCACTGCTTTATTAAGGGGTAATCAATGGCTACGTGGCAACAGGGTATTAATTCTGGTGGTTTTCTGGCTGGCATCGGTACGCAAAATGAGAATGCGCCAAAGGCAAGCGACATTAACGCAACGCTTGGTCTGATCCGCGAAAACAATGAACTGGCTCGCTCAGGTGCAAATAACGTTGGCCTGACCGCGTTACGTGGTCTGGCTGGAGTTGCTGATATTTACAATCAGGAACAGCAACAGAAAGCTATTAGTGCGTTCAATAAGGTTCACGCTGATGCATGGGCTTCTGGTGATCCATCGGGACTATTTAAGTTTGCCCAGGAAAATCCAGCGTTTGTTGCACAGGCACAACAGGCGTTTTCCGGTCTTAATGATCAGCAACGCAACGATATGGGCGATTTAGCCATGAGGGCTAACGTCGCTCTTTCTCAGGGACCGGAAGCCTACAGTAAATTCATTACTGATAACAAGGACAGGTTAAATCGCGTGGGGGCGAATGCTGACTGGATGATTCAGACAGGTATTCAGAATCCAGAGCAGCTATCACACATGCTGACTACTATGTCTCTCGGTGCACTTGGGCCAGAAAAGGCGTTTGCTGTTCAGGACAAGATGGTTGGTCGCCAGCAGGAGCAGCAAAGAATTAACGAAACAATCCGTAATAATGACATGACAAATGCCAGAGGGTGGGCAAGCAACAATATTGCGCAACAAAATGTCAATCTTCGTCGGATGGAATTAGAGGACAAGAAATACGACAGACTCATCGCAAATGAAACTAATGCCTTAAAACTTGCTGAATTGCAGGACAAGAGATTGCAGAATCAGCAAGCTATGGAGCAGGCAAAGCGAGATAAGGCCGATGCGTACAACTCTGGAATGGATAATCTCTCCAGAACGATAGAGACGGCTACAAAAGTTCTTAATAGCCCAGGATTCACGGGATATTTCGGAACAAACCTAAACCCACTATCGAGTAGATTCATTCCAGGAACAGAGGCTGCTGATACAGAAACTCTGGTTGACACACTGAAATCTCAGGGATTCTTATCTGGCATTCAGCAGATGAAAGGGATGGGGGCTTTAAGTAATGCCGAGGGGCAAAAGGTAATGGATGCTATTGGTAGTTTGTCCCCAAATCAGTCTGAAAAATCAGCCAGAGCAGCTATCAAAACAATCATAAAAACCACTGAGATGGCTCAGAAACGTATGCAACAGAAATACGGGAAGGACATACAACCGTCTCAACAGCAGCTTTCTGATGATGACCTGATTAATAAATATCTCGGAGGGCAGTAATGGCCTATAGTCGCGAACAGTTGATGACGGCGTTAAGGAATGCTGATGCTGCCGGCGATACTGAGGGAGCACGTCGCATTGCTCAGATGCTGTCTTCTGGTGATCAATCCACTCAAAACCAATCGCAGCCAGAAGAACAATCTCTGGTGGGAAAAGCCACTGACTGGCTCACTGGTGGTCAAAGTGCAGGGCAAATTGCAGAACAGGCTGGTCGTGGTCTGGTAAACATACCATTTGACGTATTGCAGGGTGGCGCAAGTCTGATTAATGCAATCAGCCAAGGGCTTGGTGGCCCCAAGGTTTTGGATGATGTTTATCGCCCTGTCGATCGACCGACAGACCCTTACGCGCAAGCCGGTGAAACAATTGGTGGGTATCTCCTGCCAATTGGCACAGCGGCAAAAGCTGCTGGAGCGCCAGCAAAGCTCGCTGGAGATATCGGTTCCGCAGGAAACATGATTGCAGGTTCACTTGCTGATGCTGCAAATCAGGAGGGCGACTTTGCACAAAATGCTGCCATTAACGGTGGTATCAATATTGGTGCTCAAGGCGTTCTTTCAGGTGTCGGGCGCGTTATTGCTCCAAGGGTTTCACAGGCTATTGGTGGTGCAGCACTGAATTCTGCTAATGATGTTTCCAGGATGGCAAAGTCAGGTGCTGGGCGTCAGTCAATTGCCAGTCAGGCCGCTAATGTGTCCGAAGATGTAGCAAAAGCGGCTGAGTCTGCTGGAATTGATATAAACGCATTAACACCAGGAATGCGATCTGGAAGTCGTGGAATTGCACAAGCCGAAGGCGCATTGGCATCAACACCTGGAATTGTTCAGGACGCCCATCAGGCAGCATTTAACGAAATATCATCAAAGTTAAGTCGAAACCTTGATGAATTTGGGGCCGCATCTGGAACGGCATCAGAAAAAAGTGCGGCTATAAAACAAAGGATTCTTCAAAATCTTGATCAGATGAAGGATGCCGAGCGCGCGGCATGGGATGACGTGCGGTCAACAATGCCAAATCAAAAAGCAAGAATGCTAAATGGTAATGCCGTTATTCAGGCAGAGCGATCTGCTGGCATACCGCTTACTCCTGAAATGAAACAGTTTGTTCAGGCAAACAATCAAGGTGGAGTAACATTTGATGGCATGAAAGCATGGAGAGCGAAATTTGCTGATGCGGAGCAAAAATATAAGCGTAGCGGAGAGGCAAATGCGGCAAGGAGAGCAGGGGAAATACGCCGGGCAATTACTGATGATATGCGCACAATGGCGGAAAACGGCGGATTTCTTGATGACTGGCAGAAAGCTAATGATCTGTCTAAAGCGAGGTTATCAGCACAAGAGAGTGCAGAGTCTGTTTTCGGGCGTGATTTGGCAACAGATGCACTGATTACGAATGGAGTAAAATCCCTTCAATCATCGTCAGCTAAAGGTCTTAATGGTCCTGCTGGATTCCATTCTATGATCCGCGCGCTGCCAGAATCAGAGCGTGTTCCTGCTATATCATCAATGTTGCAAGATGCTATCTCGCATGGTGTACGTGGTGGCAAAGCTGATGCAGCAGGAATTAACCATATCGCAGAGATACTCACTCCACAAAATGTAAAAGCCATTAGCCGATATTCCTCAGAGCTTGGAAGAATTGCAGATGCATATGGCACTCTTGCAAGAGCAGCAGTGAAACCTCAGCAGTATATTGAAAGAACAGGGCGAACTGCCAATGTACTACGCGATCTGGATGCTGGTTTATCCAACGTCACATCAACAGTGTTAAATGCAATTGCTAACTCAACATCAGGTGCCATTGTTGGTGGAGCAGGAGGGGGCATTGCAGGCGCTGCCGCAGGTGCTTTAGTTGGCGCTGGGTTAAAAGGCGCTGTATCTAAAATTGCCACCACACGTAGTGGTCGATATGCGATAGAGAAAGCTGTTCAGGAAGCCACCAAAGCAGTAAGAGCAGGCGGAAGCAAAGAAGCATTACTGGCGGCGGAACGCAGATTTATGGCAAATAAGGCCGCCGTAAAAGCAATACGTGATACAGTCGGAAACGAAGAGTTTCAGCGCTTAGCGAGGGCTGGTATTGTGGCATCGCTAAGCGGAATTGCACAGGAGTAATTAGTCGTCCACGGATGGATTGATCTTATCTCGTGCTTCACATTTGGTTGTTTTGTCATTAGGATGTTTCCGGTTTTTTAAATATGGAAATTGATATGAAGAGGATTATTAGCGTCGTTGCTGGCGTTATCATGTTATCTGGGTGCGCAACTATTGTTGGTGATGAAACGCAACTTGTGCAAGTGAACAGCAACCCTTCCGGTGCGAGCTTTAAGGTAAAAGATGAATCAGGCGTGATTGTTGCGCAAGGCAAGACTCCACAAGGAGTAACTCTTGCCAAGTCAGATGGTAGTTATTTTGGCAAAAAGAGCTACCAGATCACTATGGAAAAGGATGGGTACGAACCAGTTACCCTGCCAATCAAAGCCAATGCTAATGGTTGGTATATTGGTGGAAACCTTGTGTTTGGTGGGTTAATTGGTTGGCTTGCTGTAGATCCATTTAATGGTGGGATGTATACCTTGAAGCCAAAAGAGGCAAACGCATCTCTTATACCATCAACAAAGCAAGACTAATAAATAGGACCCACCTTCAGGTGGGTTTTTTGTACAAATCCTTCAGCGTATCAAACACCATCTTCTTAACAAGCTCTGACTGCTCATCAGCAAGTCGTTCTGCATCGTCGCGATATCCAGTCACAGGCGATGGTTTTGATAGAGCATCTTGGACGATTTGTAACAACTCGGAGTTCATTGATCTCCCATTCGCCTCCGCCCTGAATTTTAATTTCTCCCTTACTTCCATAGGCATACGGAAGTTAAAGTGCGGATCATCTCTAGCCATGCCATCACTCCAAGTTAGTGTATTGACATGATAGAAGCACTCTACTATATTCTCAATAGGTCCACCGTGGACCTATATTGTGAGGTGAACATGAAAGGAATGAGCAAAATGCCGCAGTTCAATTTGCGGTGGCCTAAAGAAGTATTGGATTTGGTCCGCAAGGTGGCGGAAGAGAATGGTCGGTCTGTTAACTCTGAGATTTATCAGAGAGTAATGAAAAGCCTTAAGAAGGAAGGGCGCATTGGCGCGTAAAGTTGAAGCCCCAACTGCTGGAACAGTCAGGGCTTCGGTATCGTAAAACCACGCATAGGAATTAACGACATGAAAAGTATAGCAACAGCAGTATCTACTATCAACGTGCCATTCCACGGCGCAGAGCTTTATGTTGTCAATCACAACGGCGAGCCGTACACCCCAATGAAACCTATCGTTGAGGGAATGGGTATGGATTGGGCTTCACAGTTTACAAAGTTAAAACAAAGATTTGCTAAAGGTATTGTGGAAATCGCAATACCTTCAGTTGGCGGCGTGCAGACCATGATTTGCCTTGCTTTACGTAAACTGAATGGCTGGTTGCAAACCATCAGCCCTAACAAAGTCCGCCCTGAAATCCGCGACAATGTAATCCAGTATCAGGAAGAGTGTGACGATGTGCTCTACGAGTACTGGACTAAAGGTCATGTGGTTAACCCACGCAAAGCTAAAAAGGCGTTGCCGGGTAAAATCACCACTGAACAGCAGGAAGCCATTAAACAACTCGTCATGAGTCGCGGTCAGTCTCTGCCAAAGGAAAAACAGGCTAAGGCGATGATCACCATGTGGTCGTCACTGAAATCCCATTTTGGATGTTCATACAAAGAAATCAGTGAGGAGCAGTTTACCGAAGCACTGTCACTTGCAGCTCGAGTTCCGCTTGAAGGTGAGTTCATTGGCAAACAAGAGAAGAAAACCAACGAGCTTTCTGCAAAAGAAGCAAACAGCCTTGTATGGTTATGGGATTATGCCAACCGTTCGCAGGCATTATTCCGCGAACTGTATCCGGCATTAAAACAAATTCAATCGAACTATTCCGGCAGATGCTACGACTACGGTCATGAATTCTCGTATGTTATCGGAATGGCGAGAGACGTTTTAATCAATCACACACGAGATGTTGATATCAATGAGCCAGACGGACCAACGAATCTTTCCGCATGGATGAGACTTAAGAATAAAGAATTACCTCCTTCAGTACATAACTACTGACAGATAACCAACGCAACGACCCAGCTTCGGCTGGGTTTTTTTATGCCCAAAATTCACCGTAGCTACTCAGCGGCTATGGCCTTGAAAGATAGCACTACACAAAAAGTGTAGTGCAAAAAGCAAACAAATACTCGCCGTAGCCATGCTGCGGCGATTCCTTGTATCTGGAGCAAATTAAATGACAGACATTACAGCCAATGTGATCGTATCGATGCCTTCGCAACTCTTTACTATGGCCCGCTCTTTTAAAGCCGTAGCTAATGGCAAAATTTATATCGGTAAAATTGACACTGACCCAGTAAATCCAGAAAACCAGATTCAGGTTTATGTGGAGAACGAAGACGGCTCTCACGTTCCTGTTTCTCAACCAATCATCATTAACGCAGCTGGTTACCCCGTATACAACGGACAGATTGCCAAGTTTGTAACTGTGCAAGGCCATTCTATGGCTGTTTATGATGCTTACGGCGTTCAGCAGTTTTATTACAAGAACGTGTTAAAGTATGATCCTGACCAGTTACGGCAAGTATTTATTGGCCCTGATGGAAAGGGTCTAGATAACTTCTTTGGCGGCGGCGGCTGGACCGTGGCAAACGCTTCAACGGAGAACATCTATAATACCGCTGACGACACCAACAATAACGCACTACGCTGGCGCTATGATGTGCCATCGACAGATAATCAACTCCCGATCGCCTATCTCAAGAAAACAATCACAACTACCAGGGATCCGGCTGCAGGAGGAAAGCCAGGCCGGTGGGATGAAGGCACTATTTACTCTCATGTAAAAAAACTTGGCGGCTCGGCATATGCGGCTGGTATAACCAGCATGTTTGACGCCACTGATGGAACAGGAGATAGCGTTTCAATACACGCAAGGGCAAACGGTCGTCGTCCTCACGTTGTCGGCGGACAAGAGGGGTCGGGGGTCTGGGGATTGTGGTCGTTTGCTGTCGCTACCCCGTCAGACGGGACATGGATTAAGCAGATGTTGGGGCTGGAGATTGACTGCATCAACAACGGACAGGCAATTCCATTCCCTGTGCCAACTGGTCAAGGTGCATATATCGGAGCACAGATAACCGCAGTTAATGGCATTTGCTCACATGGTCTTGAGATTGGCGCTGGTTCTGGCGCGTCATGGCACCGCGGTATTTTCATCAGACAAGGCGCTATAACCCCATCAAATACATTCGCTGGCACAAGTTGCATTGAACTTGAAGGTGGTGTTTTTAATAAACGTGTTGGTGGGCTTAATTTCGGGAAAGGTTATTTTGACTACGGCATTAATTTTGCCAAGCCATCAGAAGATTACGCAAGCCTTGCTGCAATCATCATGGGTGAGGGAAACAGGATTTACATGGGGGATTCTGTTTCATCGGCAAATTACATCGCAAAGGTAGCCGGTCAGTCCGTCTTAAACTTCCAGAACTTATCTATCGCCATTAACGGAACTAAAGTAATAGGCCCGAGAGTGACTGGGATCTTTGCACTCACTGGCACTGCTGACGGAGCAACGAAAAACACTGAAACAATGACACTCCAGGAATTAGCAAGGTATGTTAAAAAGGGTTTTGATGCCCTTATCGGTCATGGCTTATTTAGCCCAACATAATAGGAAAAATATGAATAAGCAAACTATTCAGTACATCATGCAATTTATGCTGCGCGTTAATTTAACCGGGCATGAAGTTCCAGCTTTCAATGAAGCAATGAACGCTTTACAGGCTGAGTTAGATCGCCCTGAGGCATCAATGCCGGAGGTCAAAGATGGCTTTGACAAATAATAACCAAGGGGCGCTATATATACGAGTGGAGTTGCCGCGCGTTTACGGCAAGTATCGTGTGCAGTACGACCTGATCCAGTATGTAGACCATCCAATAACTGGTGAAAAAGCAGAGGTCGGCAGGGAGGTTATGGAATGTGACTATGATCTGGATGGTCCTAACATCTTCGAGCAGTGTTACGAGCACGCAAAGAAAGAGTTGCCTTATGCGAAAATTGATTGCTAGTTAAATTTTCAGATGCACATTTATGAGAGTAAAAAGGCGGGCATAATCCCGCCTTGTCTTACTGGAAATAGGACTCGTTTTTCTTTCTGTTAAGCTTAGAGCCAGTTCCTTTATGCCCGGCAGTAACGTGAAACTCCCATTCGTTATTCTGCAGTGCGCTTTTTGTTAATCCGTAGAACCTTACTAAGAAACCACATTCAAGATTGTAATCTGGAAATCTAGCGACAACATCTGAGCGCTGAATTTTTCCTTCCAGGAATCCAGGAACAATCTCCTGACCTATGCGAAGATTGAAAAACTCCTGAGCTACACTCTCAGTTGGAACACACCAACCCGTGAACACACATGACCCATCGTCTTCTCTTATGCGGTCCACATACCCATGCCATGTTATTTTTATTTCATCATGGTCAATGGTTAAATCCTGATTTAGATTAAGACCAATATATTTAAGATATTCGTAAACATCTTCCATAACAAAGAACTTAAATGGGCTGGCAGCTTTAGAGGAGGCATGCATATCGTAATATTCAGTTTGTGTCATCAAGAATTTTTTGACCAGGTGATGACCGGCGCCCTTGAATGCTTTTAGTGCTTCAATATCATTGACGTCAACAAGGCCCTCTAACTTATTGCGCGCGCTTGCGATGTAGTCATCATAGTTCTTATGATGGAAGTGTAGGTAAATAATATCTGTATCAGTCTGCAGTCCTGATTCCACCTCTCCGCGATGAAACCCATTCCCTAGGGCAGTAATTCTTGATTTAGGGGAAAACACTTTTTCAGGCTTATGGCTCAATGCGAACTCTTTGGCATTGAGTGGATGGTTGCCATATGTGTATTTAATTTTAAGGGTTGAGTCTATATCTTTGTATTTTAGTAATTCATCCCTCACATCATCACTTGAGAGAGAAACCTTACCCTTTGAAAACTCAACCCCAACAAATTCGTCGCAATCAAGTGGAAGCATGAAATCATAATCATGGACACGCTTTAATTCTTCGTATTTATCTACGAAATAGATATGCCTTGTATTGAAATCGTCAAAAGTGTTTCTGTCATAAATAACATGCAACCCCTTTTGGCTATATTTTTCCAGAACGTCAGTACACCTCTGGTCGGCAGAGCCGTTATCGTAGACGTATAAATTTTCCAGGCCAAAAAGCTCAGCAGATGCAGTATCCATGGCTCAAGAAGCCGGTACTCATCCTTCTGCATCATCAAAACAGCAACTTTCATCTCAAGATCCTTTTAGTGTGTGTGGCATGAATATATCACGGCGCATTCTCCTGAGGGAGAAGCGCTGGTTGCAAACTGCTAAATCTCATGGATTCATCCTTGATAGGCCTAGCCATCTTGATCTGAATCTACTTTAAAACTACTGTATATAAAAACAGGTAAAAGGAGTGCAGATCATGCCCCGCAGTCACGACATTCACGCCTCATTTGTGGCCGCAATACAGCTAAACCCCAAGGGCTACAGGTGCTTACGCACAGAAGACTTTATCCGCGAGCTGGCAAAGGTCCACTGGCATTTCAGCCGGGCCGACGCCAACGAGTGGATAGAGCGCTATCAGCCCGACTTCACCGACAAGACAACTGACGGAACCGACAATCACTACTGGATCCTGCGCAACATGGGGAGGGTTCACTGATGGGCTTTCCTTCACCGGCGGGAGACTACGTAGAGCAGCGGTTAACACCGGAGCGTATCTGCGGGATCGGCATGCACAGCCGCATCCTCGAAACATCATCCGGCTTTGCCGTTATCGAACCGTGCACCAGGCTGGTACAGAATCAGGTTCTGCTGATTTTATCTGGCGGCAGAACGCAGTTTGCCAGGGTAATGGGTAGGGCATTAATCACTGATGATGGTGAAGCGATCGAAGGGGAGGAGGCGGAGGAAGTTGAGGTGCTGGGGCGCGTGACGTTCTTCATCAACAGCGCGCTACAGGATGACAGGGTGGGTGATGGGTGGCATTACGCCACCTTTTCATCAAGCTAGTTCGCCCACCACTGCATCATTTCTCTGCGCTTAATGTAGCGGATGCATCACTATCACATAGTGATGGTTCATTACTGCTTTGTAGAATGGATAGAGAACTGAGGATAAAAAGATATCCCAAAACCCCAAAATCTCATCTTTAGGATTTGCAGAAAGGGAGGCGTGAACAGATACCTGCGCATGAAGACGGAACTAGTCCAGATGTGATATTTGTGGTGATCACATACATCATCAACGATGCTCGTTATGGTGAGTTTGATGACTACCCGCTGAAGTGAAAATAGTGTTGTGTACCAAATTGCGTACCAAACTAAAATCACAAATCATGAAACCCTTGTTCATGGCGGTTCTCAGGGGTATTGCGCGTAATCGTGAAAGAGGAAGGTAGGTTGTTTATCTGTGTCTGTCATTGTCTAGTATTGTCCACTGTAGTTAATTAACTGTCTGTTATAACTCGAAAAACAACCCTTTTTTAACCTGAGTATGTCTACGAACGTCAAATATAGTTGTTTACTGTGCGCTGTTGTCCATGTGATATTGTGTACCAGATGTGTACCAAACCATTATTTTTGAGCGTACCAAATATTATTTATGGCTATAAGCGACACAAAACTGCGTACTATTTATGGTAAACCATATTCGGGCCCACAAGAAGTGGCTGATGCCGATGGCCTCAGCGTACGAATTTCACCGAAGGGGGTCATCCAGTTCCAGTACCGCTATCGCTGGCATGGCAAGCCTAATCGACTTGGGCTTGGTCGATACCCATCCCTGTCTTTGAAGGATGCCAGACAGATCACTGCTGACTTGCGAAAGCTCTATTTCTCAGGAACGGATCCACGCACTTATTTTGAAGAGAAGGTGGAGAACTCCATGACGGTCGCCCAGTGTCTCGACTACTGGTTCGACAACTACGTCTCTACAACTCTCAGAGAAAAGACCCAGGCACTTTACCGATCAACGGTTATGAAGCGCATGCATGACGCCTTCCCTAATCGTCCGGCATCTTCTATCACGGTTAAGCAATGGGTTGACCTGCTTACCGAAGAAGAAAAAGATAATCCACGCCGAGCAAGACAGGTGCTAAGTCAACTAAGATCAGCAATTAGTTGGTGCATGCGGCGCCAGTTGATAGATAGTTGCGCAATTATGAGCATCCAGCCAAGGGACTTCGGCTCCCGCGCTGAGGTAGGGGATCGGGTACTGTCGTATCACGAACTGGCTAAGATTTGGCTTGCTATTGAAAGAAGCCGTGCGTCTACGTCAAATAAGCTCCTTCATCAGATGCTTATGCTGTGGGGGGCGAGGCTCTCAGAGCTTAGGCTGGCAACAAAGACAGAATTTGACCTGCTGGACAACGTATGGACCGTACCGAAAGAGCATAGCAAGATGGGTAATGTTATCCGCCGTCCAATCTTCGAACAAATTAAGCCTTTTCTCGAAAAGGCCATGACAACGTACAATGATGTTCTTTTCCCTGGAGAAGACATAAACAAACCGATCAGCATCGCTGCAGCCAACCGATTCGTAAACAGAATAAGGGGAGGGATGGATCTAGGTTACTGGCGAACACATGATTTCAGAAGAACGCTTGTTACACGTCTGTCTGAGATGAATGTCGAGCCTCATGTCACTGAGCGAATGCTCGGTCATGAACTTGGCGGGATAATGTCCGTGTACAATAAACACGACTGGATAGAGGCTCAGCGTAAAGCGTATGAGCTTCACGCTGATAAATTGTTCTGGCACATCAGGAGCATTTCTGATTAACGCCACCGTTAAGAATCCACCCTTCAACAGCTTCACGAAGGTATGATTTGGGGTGGGTTCTGACTGGCTTCGGAAATCCGTGCCGTTTGGTATAGTTCCAGATTGTCTGACGTGATGAAACACCGAGCTTGTTCATCACTTCTTTCTCAGGAATCAGGCTGGTATCGGTCATCTTAATTCTCCAGGCAAAAATAAACCGCCATATAGCGGCTCTATCAGATATGTACAGGCCTCATCGAGTGTGAGGCGTTAGTCCTTGCGTAGCTCGCTGATTCTTCTGTAAGTCTCTGGTGCTTTGTTATCTCACGCAGTGCCTGATAGTCAATCTTGCTCACTGGTTGCCTCCTTTGCTGGGCTTTCGAATGTATCAAACTCAAACAACTTAACTACGTCATCAAACAGGACATAATCGCCATCAGAATCTTCAGTCATGTCAGCGCCACAATCCTGACCGAACGAGTCGCAACCATCCATATCAAGCTCGTATCGCTTAAGGTTTGCGATATTTGATAAATTCAACGCCAGTACAGCAAGGTCATAAACCTCGTCAACGGTATACCCTGCACCATGCCCATACATTTCAATGCGCGATATGATTTCTTCTACTCGTTGTTTTGTGATTGTCATTTTTGATCACATCCTTTGCGAAGCTGGGCGGCGATATCTTCGAGAACGCCATCAGAGAATGAGCGGTCAAAATCGCCTTCCGGCGCATTAGCCATAAACTCAGTAGAGGTAAGAATCATCCGGGCAATATCCGCGGCGTTCTTCGCAGTATCATCAATAAAACCAGCTTCCCAGGCAGCCAGCATTCTGTTCGCCACAAAGTAAGCGCCCTCCTTGCGTGCTTCAGTCTTCACTTCAGCCAGGAAAGCATCGGTGGCTGGTGTTTGCGGCATCCCTCCATCTGTTGCGCAGATATACGCATCAGATATTTCATCCTGCTCGCCATCAAACACGTAGCAACTCTGTGCGATAAATTTATTCAGCCCAGCATTCTCCGCTGCCAGCGCCGAAAACTTCTCGTGTGCCAACTTAACAGCCGAATCAGCCTGCTTAATTGACTCAATCGCTCTCTGGTGGTCTTCGGACAGAGCCGAAATCTTGGCCTCAGCTTCAGCAAATTTACGCACCAGATATTCAGCGTTTGTTTCGTTAACATTTAAATCACTTGGGATGCATTTGCCTTTCAGAAAACCATCCATCTCAATTAGTGTCATTTGTTTCATTTTTTTCCACTCCGCAACATCGCATTCAGATATTTGTTGTCATTAACAGAACCGAAACTATTTCTCTTAAGCAATTCCTCTCTCGATGGCATTGGCTTTACGCGTTGGCGAATAATCATTTCTGCCGGAAGAATTCCGGGATTGTATGCAAGTCCTCTCATGGTAAATTCCTCAGTCATTACTGATAGCGCCATAGCGTGAGCGGTAATTACGCAGGCGCGGGTCGATATATTCAGGGAAGTGGGTATATGTGGCTTTGCGGAATGGTCGGATTGATGTCTGGTAAATTCGCTCGCGTTCTTCTTTCTCTGCAAGCCATATACAGTGGCGAAATTCCTTTTCCTCTTTCGTTTCCTGCGGTAGAGACATTATTCGATCGTAGTTTTTCCTGAATTTATCCAGCACCTCCGATACGGAATTGCCGGAACAGCGGCGTGCGTCATCCGCACCATACAGAGGCACTGGCATAATTAAATCCTTATTTTTCTAAATCAGAATGGGATGGAATCGTCGTATACAGGAGTGTTCTGCTGGTTACTACTTTGCTGCTGCGGGCTGTTTCCTGAAGTTGCAAATCCAATCTTTGCATTCAGTAATTCAAGAGTGATTGATTGACCATTTTGCCCCTGATAAACATCAACCCTGATGTTTTCTCCGGTAATTTCCACAATTCCACCTTCAACAAGAACACTACGGTAGTAATCCGCTTGCGCTCCCGGCTTGGCAAATACAACGGCGCTGTAGTTTGTCCATTCTTTCTTTTTTGTCTGGCGATCGTAATACTGAACGCCAGCACGGATGTTGAATCCGATATTTTCCCCGGCCTGAAACTCTCTTGCGGGCTTGTTTAGTCTTACAGTAATCGAATGTGCCATTAAGCAGCAGCTCCTTCTAATTCGTCTCGTCTGATGTTGTAAACGTCCTGCGCTTTGTGCTGCTCCGGTGTGCCTTCGAGCATCTTCCACGCTTTGGCGAACGCCTGTTTAAGCTCTTCCACGGTGTTTTTCTGCATTGCTGCGTCAGTGAATGCTTTTAGAACCTGTTCAGGTGTAGGTGATGGTTTTGATTGCTTTGCTGCTGCGTTCTGCTGATGTTTATGCTCGTCTGTATCTGCATCTTTCGCATCATCAATGCCGAACAAACCATTGAGGCAATACTTGCGTGCATAAGAGCTTGTAGCTCCCGTAACTTGTGCAGAATCCATTCCTTTCTTGCTTTCTTCCTCTCGTGCAAGAGCGGTTGCTGTATGACTGTTTTCGCCATCGGTAATAGTTGCCGTGGCTTTCACGTAATACCGATCACCAATCAACACAACTTCATCGCTGATTGATAAAAACAGACCATTCAGTAACGGCTTAACGCCTTCAAGAATATCTTCGCAGCTTCTGTATTTATATTTACCGAATGAGTTGTACTGATTTTTTGGCGCGTTCAGATTCTCCTGAATAGCTGCCAGTCTTGCGTAAAATTCTTTGCTCATATGATTGTTCTCAGAATGGACACGGCCCAATGAAATAACGCTGATTTAATACTTCGACTCGGGACAAATTAAGGCATACCCGCATTCCTTCGCGGTCACCATTATGGCGATACCAGAGAGCTTTCTGCGTGTACATGCGTCTCTGTAACTTGCTCTCCTTCACTGTGGTTGCAAGTGACATGAATATCTCCTTCGTTACCGATTAATTCTTTCATCTGACGAATGAATTCTTCGTCTGACCAGTTATCTGTGAAACTCATTTCCTGCGATACCACGGAAGGTTGATAGCTGATTTCATCGCTTTATTTGCTTCAAGCCACATTTTTGAATCACCAATAAATCGGGCTATTACTGCTTTGTTCTGTGCAGCACGAAGCATCTGGTGATTGATGGCTATTTCATTGCGCATAATAAGACCTCAACTCTTTTCCATCCGTCACGTAATTTACGGGTGATTCGTTCAAGTAAAGATTCATTTAATTGGAAGGCACCCATGCGAGCGCCTCCCGCGATTGCGTAAATCATGGGTGGTTCCTTATATTGGTTTTATTAGTAGGTTATTTTTGTTGCGAATACTTCGCCTTTTACGATGGCTGTTATGATATTTTTAGCAACATCTTCTGATGCGCCAACCTTGATAAGGTCAGCAAGTATTTTGTTATTTACTTCTTTCCGGTGAGCTTTATCCTTTGCTCTACGCTCTTCTTCGTCCTTGATTCTTTTTTCTTCTGCTATTCTGGCTTGCTCTTTTGCTTCAGCCTCGCGCCGGATTCGTTCTGCCTCCTCCTGTGCTTTTCGGCGTTCTGCTTCAATTGCCGCCTGCTTTTCTCTTTCCGCTCGTTCTGCTGCCTCTTTTGCTTCGCGCTGTGCTCGTTGCTCGGCTTCAATGCGTTCACGCTCTGCACGTTCCGCTGCGGCCTTTGCTTCTGCTTCTCGCCTTGCTGCTGCTTCAATTTCGGCTTTTGCCTTTGCTTCGGCTTCTGCTCTGGCTTTCTCTTCAGCTTCTCTTTTTAAGCGTTCTTCATGCTCTCGCTTTTCCTGCTCCGCTTTGAGTCTTGCCTCTTCTCTTTGGCGGTCAAATTCGCGATCCATCAAAATAGCTATTTCATGGTCAGACTCAATTTGCTTTGCGAGAGCTTCAGCTGCTGC
>OGLO01000067.1_pt1 | contig 35580 bp, 39 predicted proteins | sample 1572891 | NCBI WGS metagenome assembly OGLO01 (sample SAMEA2581999, study PRJEB24529) | metagenome | biome: Human gut stool | place: China | collected 2011
ATAAGTAGGTTAAATTTTATATTTCAATTTTATCTAAATTTAACATCTTATTAAAATAAGAACTTTTATAAAAATGATTTAATATATAGTTAGCAGATAAACCTATAAATATACCAGTACCAATACCTGCTATAGATAATATAGGTAAATATAAAAATATATTGAAATTTTTAAATATAATAGATGCAGCAAATAATTGACCGACATTATGAAATACAGCAGCAGAAGTGCTAACCCCTATAACTGATACATATCTTTTACCTAATTGTTTCACTAATATTGTTGCTATAAAGCTTAATACTCCTCCTGAAATGCTATATAGTAGGGAAGAGACACTACCACCTAGAATTGAAGATAATAGTATTTTAAGTATTAATATAATAAAAGAATCTTTGTAGCTATCTAAAGTATATACAGAAATAACTATAATTAAATTAGCAAGTCCAAGTTTAGCACCTGGAGCTATAAATGGAATAGGTAGCATACGCTCGATTAAAGATAGTACTAAGGCCATAGAAACAAGTAGACCCATATAAACCATTTTATAAATTTTATTCTGTTTAGTCATAATTAATGAGATAGTATCAAATCATCAGAACTATCATATTCATCTCCTTTTATTTCTATTATTAATTCGTTAGGTAAGCATATTAATGTTTTACCTATCTTAGAAATGCTTCCCTGCTTAATACAAAGTTCATCTTTACAATCAGCGTCTACAATCTTTATTTCATTGCCATTTATAACAATTGTATTATTTCCATGATCGGTTGATATTGATAATCTTTTTTCAAAAGCCAAGGGCAAATCAATAGTAGTATGTACTTTGCCATTGACTTTAATAGTAGCATATAAGTTTTTATTATTTTTAGATACTACATTAGAATATATAAGATTTGGTATGAATGAAAAAGTTATAAGAACTACTATTATAACGAAATCCATCTTTTTAAAAATTTTCATAATAATCCCCTTAAAATTTAAAGTAAAAAATTAGTATAACTAGATTTTAGAGTAAAAAATTACTATATGGCAATATAAAAATAGTTTTAATATAGTAAATTTGAAATATTAGTTAGAAAAATAGATAATATAAAATTTTAATATATTACTTAGAGTTAGTTTATTGACTTTAGACTTACTTAGTGATAAATGTATACTATATAAAATATTAAATAAATATTATTAACTTACATTAAAATTTTATGGGGAGAATATTATGAGGAAAAAATTACTGACTATGATTGTGATATCTATTCTAGCTATGGGAAATATAGGGTGTGCTAAAGAAGATATTAATCAACCAATAAGCCAAACAGAAATATTTATGGGGACTCCAATAAGTATAACGCTTTATGATGGAGGTAATCAGAAAATTTTAGATAAGGTATTTGAAAAGATTGTAGAGATAGAAGATTTAGTTAGTATTAATAAAGAAAATACTGAAATAACAAAGTTGAATGAAAGTGCCGGAATAGAGAAAGTAAAACTTAGTAATCTAAGTTATGATATATTAAAAAAGGGAATAGAATACTCGAGATTATCTAATGGTAGTTATGACATTACTATAGGTCCATTGGTTAAATTATGGAGTATAGGTCTTGAAGGTGCTAAAGTACCAAGTAAGGATGAAATAAATGAAGCCATAGGTTACATAGATTATAACAATATTGAAATAAATGATTCTACTAAAGAAGCATTCTTAACTAAAGAAGGTATGGAAGTAGATCTTGGAAGTATAGCAAAAGGATATGCAGCTGATGAGGTCGTTAAGATACTTAAACAAGAAGGTATAAGAAGTGCGATAATCGATTTAGGTGGAAATATATATGCATTAGGATCAAAGAACTCGGATAATAACTGGAATGTAGGTATACAAGATCCATTTAGCGATAGAGGTAAAGTTATTGGTGCAGTTGAGGTTTTTGATAAAACAGTTGTAACAAGTGGAATCTATGAAAGATTTATAGAAGAAGATGGAGTAAGATATCATCATATTTTAAATCCTAAAACAGGGTATCCATATGAAACTGATATAGCTGGTGTATCTATAATTGCAGATAATTCAATAGATGCAGATGCTTTATCTACATTAACTTTTACAAAGGGGGTAAAAGAAGGTCTTAAATTTGTAGAGAATTTAGATAATGTAGATGCAATATTTATAACAAATGATAAAAAAATATATTTAACAGAAAATATAAAAGATAACTTTAAACTTATGAGTAATGATTTTGAGATTAGTAATTAGAGTAAAATAAATATTTTACGTATAAGTAAAAATTAACCCAAACAGAAATTCATGAAAATGCATTAAATAGATTAGCATTTATAACAAATGATAGATATAATTTAGGATTTGATAATAAATTAATGAGAATATAATTAAAAAAAGTGGCGTCTACAAGGGGGAGTTTGTAGGCGCCATATATACTTATTAGGGGGAGAGATATATAATTTCCGCTCTCAGTAATAAGTATTAACAAATTATTACTTTATATACATTATAATAGAAAAAAAACCACCTACGGGGGGGAGAAATAGGTGGTTTAAAATATGGGGAGAATTTTTATTTATATCCGATCACTAAAATATTTACAGGAGTTTTGTTTTAAAGTTTTAGTTTTATTTAAGAGAAACCTTCAACAAGCTTCTCTTAATATAACATATGTATATTTAGGCGAAATGTGATAATTTTTAAGATAAAAAAAGATTTATTGTATATATTTGTCTAAATTTATCATAGATTTAAATGTATCAAAACCTATAGAATCAATATATGAACCTAAACGTTGTTTATTATTTGCATTATTTGAATATATATTAACTATTTCGTCTACTAATTCTAAAACTTTATCATCAGGAACGTTCATTATAAGCCTATCACCAAGTCTAGGTATTGTTCCGCCTTTTCCTCCAACGAAAACTGTCCATCCTTTAGGAGTTCCCATTAAACCGATATCACGTGTATGGTTATCAGCACAACTATTCGGACAGCCACTAACACCTATTTTTAACTTATTAGGAAGATCCATACCATGGTATCTATCATCAAGCTTTAATCCCATAGATACAGAATCTCTAAAACCTCTCTTACAAAAACTTGTTCCAGGACAAGTTTTTATACTTCTTACACATAGCCCAATTGCAGCACCAGGCTTCATGCCTAAGTCATTCCAAGCACTGTCTATATCATCCTCTTTTAGTCCTACTAAAGCTATACGTTGTGCTGCTGTAATTTTTATTGCAGAAACATTATATTTATCTGCAACATCAGCAAGTTTTCTAAGTTGATCTGATGTAACTAGCCCTGCAGGGATATGAGGTGCTATAGCGTATGTTTCTTTATCTCGTTGGAGTACAGCACCTTTTTCAAGTAAATCTTTCATAAATATACCTCCTTATTTAATATGATATTATTATGTGAAAGGAGTGCATATTTTATCCGAGATATATAATTTTATAGAATACAACATAAACTATGATTATATAAATATATAAATTATAATATATACTGAGAGAAAAATATAATTTGAATACTGATTATATAAAGTGCAAAATATAATATAAGAAATTATAAGAGTTTATATTATTTACCAAACACAGTTAAGTATGATATAATCTATTACAATTAAAATAAAAAATTAGGAGTGTGGTAAAGGTTGGATTCGACCGGTATTTTGATTCAAATTGTAATTTTACTAGTATTGCTTATAGGTTCAGGTTTCTTCTCTGCATCTGAAACATCATTAATGTCTTTAAGTAAAATAAGAATTAGACATATGAAAGAAGAGGGCGTAAAAGGAGCTAAATTAGTTAGTGACTTAATAGAAGACCCGAATAAATTATTAAGTTCTATATTAGTAGGAAATAATGTTGTTAATATAGCAGCAACATCGATATCAACATCTTTATTTATGGGAATATTAGGTGATAAGCCAGGAGCTGTTCCATTGGCAACAGCAGTTATGACTGTATTAGTATTAATATTTGGAGAAATAACTCCCAAAACTATAGCTGCAAATAATTCTGAAAAAGTTGCAGTATTTGTATCTAAGCCTATAAAGTTAGTTATATTTATAGTTAGACCTATAGTATGGATATTTAATATAATAACAAATGTTATATTTAAATTATTAGGTGTTAAAGATAAAGGTTCCCAGCCATATATAACTGAAGAAGAGTTAAAAACTATGGTAAATGTTGGTCATGAAGAAGGAGTTCTTGAAATAGAAGAAAGAGAAATAATCAACAATGTATTCCAATTTGGTGACATGCAAGCTAAAGAAGCTATGGTACAAAGGTTAGATATGATAGCTATAAATAGCGAAGATAAATATGAAGAAATAATAGAAATGTTTAAAAATGAAAAGTTTAGTAGAATGCCTGTATATAATGAATCTATAGATGATATAATAGGTATTTTAAATATAAAAGACATAATCTTTTTAAGTGACGAAGAAATACAACAATTTAATATAAAAGATTATATAAGAGAGCCATTCTTCACATATGAGTTTAAAAAAATAACACAATTACTTGAAGAAATGAAAATAGAAAAAAGTCAAATGGCTATAGTTGTAGATGAGTATGGAGGAACAGCAGGACTTATAACTATAGAAGATTTGGTTGAAGTAATAGTTGGCGATATAGAAGATGAATATGATGAGGAAGAAGAAGAAATACAAGTAATAAAAGAAGATGAATACATTGTAGACGGAAGTATAAAAATTACAGATGTAAATGAACTCATAGGTGTAAGATTAGAATCAGAAGAATTTGATTCTATAGGAGGATATATAATAGGACATCTAAGACGCTTACCTGAAGAAAATGAAGTAATCGAGGTAGATAATATAAAATTCTGTATAGAAAGTTTAGATAAAAATAGAATAAAAAAGGTAAGAATTTTCACATAAAATAAAACACTATATAGTGTTTTATTTTTTTACACTTAAAGATATTATAATACTTTAAAAATGTATACCAATCAACTAGTTTTGAACATAAAAAGATTTTGAGTAACGGACAAAGTCGTTGGTGATATAAAGTATTTTGCTGACGTATTGCTCAAAATAAGTAAACTTTTTATTTTTAGGAATTATTAATTGATAATAAATAGATAATATAAATAGATTTGATTATTAAAGTAGCAAAAATATACACTATGTATTAAAACTAGATATACTTTAATATAGTATTATAATATAATGGTTATAATAAGCTTTATATACAAAATTTAACGGTAAATATAAAGGAAGGGTTGAATATGAGAGAAAAGGTAGTTCAAAGATTTTTAAAATATGTTACTTTTGATACAACTGCAAATCCTAATAATTCAAATTGTCCATCAAGCGAAGGACAAAGAGTATTTGCTAATTATTTAGTAGAAGAACTTAAATCTTTAGGGTTAGAAGATGCACATGTTGATGAAAATAGTTATGTCATGGCAACATTAAGAGGAAATACAGAAGGTGTAGAAACTATAGGATTTATATCACATTTAGATACAGCACCAGATGTTACTGGTAAAAATGTTAAGCCTAAGATAATAAAAAATTATGATGGCAAAGATATAGTTTTAAATGAAGAATTAAATATAATAACATCACCTAAAGATTATCCAGATCTAAAAAAATTTATAGGTGAAGATTTAATTGTTACAGATGGGACAACATTGCTAGGTGCAGATGATAAGGCTGGTATATCAGAGATAGTTACTGCAATAGAGTATTTAGTAAATAATCCAGAAATAAAACACGGGGATATAAAAATTGGATTTACACCAGATGAAGAAATAGGTAGGGGCGCAGACTTATTTAATGTTGAAAAGTTTGGTGCAAAGTATGCATATACTATTGACGGTGGAATAATGGGAGAACTTCAATATGAGAACTTTAATGCCGCAGCAGCTAAGATAACTATACAGGGAAGAAATGTACATCCAGGTGCAGCAAAGAATAAGATGATAAATGCCTTACATATAGCCGCAGAAATATCACAAATGTTCCCTCAGAGTGAGAGACCAGAGACTACAGAAGGATATGAGGGATTCTATCATTTGAATGATATAAATGGAAACGTTGAAAATGCAACTATGGTTTATATAATAAGAGACCATAGCAAGGAAAAATTTGAATATAGAAAACAATATATGAAAGATGCTATATCTAAAGTAAGTGAAAAATATAATGGAAGAGTTACTTTAGAGTTAAATGACCAATACTATAATATGAAGGAAAAAGTAGAACCTGTTAAGTTTATTGTTGATATAGCAGAGGAAGCTATGAAGGAATGTGATATAACTCCAATAATTGTACCAATTAGAGGTGGTACAGATGGAGCTAGACTATCATTTATGGGGTTACCGTGTCCAAATATATTTACAGGAGGGCTTAATTTCCATAGTAAAAATGAGTGTATTCCAATAATTGCATTAGAAAAGTGTTCAAATTTAATAGTTAAAATAGCACAAAAATATGCGCAAAGATAAAAAGCATGCTAAGCTTAAATAAAAAACAGTCCTATATAGGGCTGTTTTTTTTATTTAAATTTAATATTATTTTTAGATAAATTGTAACAATTTGTCTAAATAAATAATATATATTATTAAGTAGATAAATAATCTACTTAATCAAATTCCCCTGGAGGCGAATAACATATATGCCAAAACCAAAAGTTGAAACAAGAAGAGTATCCCCATCATCAAATAAACTAGATAATGAAAAGAGAAGACATCTTAAAGAAAAAAGAGAAAAAAGAAAAAAAGAAATGAAAGAAGACAAACATCATAAAGAGCCAAAAAATAAACATAAAGAAGATATAGATATGGATTTAGATGCTAACATGGATTTACAATCAAAATTAAAATCAATGTTAGAAGCTGAATTAGAAGCAAAAGCAAAAGCAGAAGCAGAAGCAGATGTTGATGCAGAAGCAGATGTTGATGCAGATGCTGATTCAGATTCAGATGCCGATTCAAAAGCAGATTCAGATGCAGATGCAGATTTAAAAGCAGACGCAGATGCAGACGTAGATTCAGATGCAGAAGCAGACTCTCATGCAGATGCAGATGCCGAAGCAGAAGCAGAAGCCGACGCAGATTCAGATGCAGATTCAGATGCAGATGCTGATGCCGATGTAGATTCCGAAGCAGAAGCAGACGTAGATGTGCATGTAGATGTAGATGCTAAAGCCGATGCATGTGCCGAAGCAGAAGCAGAAGCTGACGCAGATGCCGACGCCGAAGCAGAAGCAGAAGCAGACGCTGATGCCGAAGCCGAAGCAGAAGCAGAAGCCGAAGCCGAAGCAGAAGCAGAAGCAGAAGCAGACGCTGACGCAGAAGCAGAAGCAGAAGCAGAAGCAGACGCAGAAGCAGAAGCAGAAGCAGAAGCAGATGCTGATGCAGAAGCTGATACAGATGTAGAAGTAGAAGCCGAAGCAGACACAGATGTAGACACTGATGTAGATACAGATGCAGATGCAGATGCAACAGCTACATCAAATGCTAATAACGATAACCAATCAAATGCAACTAATAATATTGGACCAATAACTGTTCATACTCCTATAAATATTTATGTTACTTGTGGTTGCTGTGGTAAAAAACATAAATGTAGAATAGATGGTATGAATGGAGACTGTGACGAAGAAGATGAAGAAGAGGATTAATAATATATTAAAGGAGCATAAATACTATGAAACAAACAAATCATTCGCACAATAGTAAAAGTTCAAATGATAGTAAACATTCTCATATTAATAAGCCTGCTAAAGATAAAAAGAAAGTAATTAAACATAAACCAGTAAATAATAGTAAGAGCATTAGTGATAGTAAAAGTAGCAAAGATAGTAAGAGTGTCCATGATATAAAAACTTCAGATGATTAATAATAAAATAAGGAGTGGTAAGTATACCACTCCTTAAAATTTTCATATATTAGTCAAGGTTTATTATATTTTTAGTATTAATATCTATTAAATTAAAATTCATATCAATTTCGTCTTCACTTTGAATAATATCTATTATAGCTACAGAATGAGTACCATCCTTAGGTATAGAAGTACTTCCAGGGTTTAGAACTACTAAATTTTCGTCAAGATATAATTCTTTAACATGTGTATGGCCAAGGATAAGTATATCAGCTCCCATACTCTTAGCCTTATTAATTGTATCTTCTTTAGAATCTGTATAACCATGAGTGGTAACTATTCTAGTTTCACCAAATTGGCTCATAACATAAGGACTTTGTATAGGATGATTTATTACCATTTGATCTACATCAGCATCGCAGTTACCTCTAGCTATGATTATATTATCTAAAGAATTTATTTTAGAAATTAAACCTTTTGGATTATACCCTTCAGGTATATCATTTCTAGGACCATGATAAAGTATATCTCCACCGTGGATTAAAACATCACAATCAGATAATACATCTAATGCTTTTTCAAAATAAGTTAAACTTCCATGAGTATCACTCATTACTCCAATTTTCATATGTATTTCCTCCAAGATATTATAAAAATTTTTCTGAAACTCTACTCCAAAATTCATAATCTAACATTCTAAGTAGTTTTATTTTTAAATCAGAGATAGATACCTCTATATTAGACATATGATTAAATCTATATTCAACTCCATCTATTACGATTAGAATAGAATCTTCAAATCTATATTCAGGTATTATTTTTATTATAGACTCACTAGAAAAAATTATGCTAGATGTAAAGCATCTATATGCATTTGTGTTTATAGGATAAAGTGGTGTAAGTTGCATAAGGTTTAATCCAGGGTCTACTATACTTCCACCAGCAGCATAATTATAAGCTGTAGAGCCAGTCGGAGTAGATATAATCATTCCATCGCCACTAAAATTTTGTATATGCTTACCATTAACATCTAAACTAAGGTGTATAGTTCTAGATTTATCCCCTTTTACTACAACCTCATTTATGGCATACATATGAGAGTTACAATTATTAGTGCATATATTGGCTTTGAGTAAGGATATATCTTGCACTAAAAAATCATTATTCTTATAAGATTTAATAAAACTATCTATATGGTTAGGTGATATTTCTGGGAAAAAACCAAGATGACCTGTATTTATTCCTATTATAGGAGTTTTAGTAAAGTCAAAATCATGAACGGTCTTTAAAAAAGAACCATCTCCACCAATTGATATTATAAGTTCGGCATCTTGACAAAACTCATATGTTACTTCAAATCCAGCATTGGTTAGTTTTTCTGTTAGTATTTTTTTTGTCTCAACAGATTTATTTACTTGATTTGAATTTATAGTTATAATTCTTCTCATCTCTACACCCCTTTATACTTTGTATTATAGCATAATTTGGAAAGTTAATTAGTTACTTTATAATTAAAATATGTACTATTATATAAATATAATTTTTATAGCTACAAAAAATCCTTATCTATTTTAAAAAAATAGTATAAAATAGATAATGTTATTATTAATGAAGGATGGTGTAAATTTGTTTAAAAAAGAAGACCAAAAATACAACCTTATATCGTATACAAATGAAGAAGAATTAACTCTAAAGGAAGTTTTATTGGATAAATTAAATTTTTCTGTAAGGTCAATATCGAAGATGAAACGAGAGCAGAGTGTATTTGTAAATGGAGTTTTTAAAAAGCCAAGTACAAAGCTTAAAAAAGGTGATTTAATAGAAGTAAAGATAGAAGAGGAAATGGCAAACTTTGAGCCGCAAAATTTAAACTTAAATATATTATATGATGATTTTGATATAATAATGGTTAATAAACCTCCTTTTATGGTAGTACATCCAACTAAAAGTCATTTTGATAATACAATAGCAAATGGAATTACATACTATATCAAGGAAAAAAGTGAAAAGGTAAAAGTAAGATTTGTGAATAGATTAGATATGAATACTTCAGGACTTGTTATAGTTGCTAAGAATGCTTATGCACATCATACACTATCTGTTGATATGGGAAATGATGCTGTTGAAAAAAAATATATAACAGTAGTTAAAGGTATAGTAGAAAATGATGAAGGAACTATAAATGAACCTATATATAGACCAACTGAAGATAGTATAAAGAGAATAGTTGATGAAAAAGGACAAGCATCAATAACACATTATAAAGTTTTAGAGAGGTTAAATGATGCGACTGTGGTAGAAGTAAAACTAGAAACTGGAAGAACACATCAAATAAGAGTACATATGTCACATATTGGACATGGTATAATTGGAGATGAGCTATATGGATATGTAGATGAAAGCCTTATAAATAGACAAGCTTTACATGCATATAGTTTATCATTTAATCAACCAAGAACTAAGGAAAATTTAGAGTTTAAAGCAGAGTTGCCAAATGATATAAAAAATCTAATTGAAAAACTAAGAAAAAATAATTAATTTGAGGTGGGAATTATGATAATACACAAATTTATTGTACATGTTTTAGATAAGAATAGCGATGTACCTATATTAAATGATTTTGAAGGAAAAATTAATCCAGAAGTAGATAAGTTTTTTCAAAAAATTATAAAAAGAGTTACAAAAGATGATGATTTAAGAAAAGGTGTTTTTAAAAATTATAATGACAATGTAGTTAGAAATTGTTGTGAACAAATTATATATGATGAAAATACATTTTTAGAAAATTCAAAAGAGATAGCAGCATACTTATTTGATATTATGAAAATAAATTCAGAGTTGGAATCTTGTGATTTAGCTATTTGTTTATATACAGTAAAGGATGAAAAGTATGTAGCTATATTAAAGCTAGATTATAAAAAATTATATACTCACTCTATAGAATTCGTAGATGAAAAATTTAATATACAAATGGTTGCTAATGAAATAGGTATACCAGAGACTGGAAGACAAAAGCAATGTGCATTGATTGGTGTAAGTGGAATGAATGATGAATATCAATTAAGACTTTTAGATAAAGATGCAGAAAAAGCAGAAACAGAGTCTAAGTTTATAACAGAATTTTTAAATGCAGAAAGAGTTGATGATGATAAATATAAGACAAAAGTATTTAAAAATACAGCTGAAAATTGGATAACAAATGCTTTAAGTGAGGATATAAAGCAAGCAGAAGAAGTAAGAAGTATATTAAACTATACATTAAAAGAAAAACATGAAATTGACTTAAATGAATTTGTAGAAAACTCTATAAAAAGTGATGAACTTAAAGAAAGCTTTAAAGAACATATGGAAGATAAAGGCTTAGATGAAAGTTTTAATATAGATAAGAAATGGGTTGAGAAAAAACTTAAAAAAAGAGGTATCAAAACAGATAATGGATTTGATATAAAAGCAGACTTAACAGATTTTGAAGATCCAATGAAATACAGTGTAAGGCAAAATCCAGATGGAAGTATAGACATAGTTATAAAAAATGTAAGATTCTATGAAGAAAAATAATTATAAAAGTAAGCATTAATATTTAGATATTGGTGCTTATTTTTATATTATAAAATATACATGCTTTATATAATTTGTAATTCAATGATTATTTTGAGTAATAGATGTATACCTAGTAGTAGCAAGGATATATCATTGGTAAAATGAAGTGTTTCGCCGACACGTAGCTAAAGCGAAGTGAATTTTTTTATACAAGCACTAAAATATAGGTTTGTTCATATATATTATTAATAGATAAACTGTCTACATACCAAGGGGGAGTGTATATGGATCAATTAAGGGATATGTTTAGAGGATTTGATTTCTTTAACGATAATCCTACATTAGTATTTCTTATATTAGGGCTTGTTGTTTTATTAATACTTAGTAACGGAGATTTAGCATGTTTTTTTGAGCAAAACAATTCACTAATTTGGATTATAGCAATAGTATTTATATTATTTTTATTTAATAATAACAATGATGATTGCTACTGTTAATAATAAATAAAAACCGAGATTAATTCTCGGTTTTTATTTATTATTTTCTATGAATTTACATATATCGCCTATAGTTTTGAAGTGCTCAGCTTCTTCATCTGGTATTTCTATTCCAAATTCATCTTCAAGAGCCATTATAACTTCAACGGCATCTAAAGAATCAGCTTCTAAATCTTCTGTTAAAGAAGTATCTAAAGTTATAGTATCTACATCATCTATAGATAATTGTTCTGAAATTATTGATCTTATTTTTTCAAACATATTATCCTCCTATAAATAAATTGATAATTTTAATTGTAGTTTAATATAAGTTTGACAATTTTTCAATATACATTTAAATAAAAAGTAATAAAGTTATAAAATATGAATATAAATTTAATATACAAACTATAACTTAGGAGGAAATTTTATGAAATACGTAGGATTATTAGTATCATCTGTTGTAGTATTCTTAGTTATATTAACAAATTTTTATTATAATTCTATAACATTAGATATGCAAAAGATAAAAGACTATATTGTAGAAAGTAATATAATTTTAGAAGATATAGTTAAAAAAGAAGAACAGGTAATGGAGAAAAAAGATGAGTATATAACGAGATTAATCAATTTAAAAAAAGGAATAAAAAATTCTAAAACCTCATTTTTAGTAAAAGACTATAAAGAGTATAAGATAAAGTCTATAGAAGGGTTGATAAAAAGTATTTCAGAATCTGATTTAAAGTATTTAGAAGAGGTTGAAAAGTACAATAATTTATCAGAGAAAGAATTAGATAAAATTCTTAATAAGAGCTTAATTGAGGTAACTTATTTACCAATTAATACATATACTTAATTTATGAGCAAGTTCAAGGGAGGGAATGTCATGGCAAAGCTAGAAGATACGATATCCCGATTTTTTGGAGGAAATGATGGTATATTTGGTAATAGATTATTAATAATAGTAGTTTTAGTTTTTTTGGTTTTATGTACAGATATACTAGATAATTTTTTTGAAGATGATAGTATGTGGATTTGGGTAATATTAATAATTCTATTACTATTTAATTTTGATGATAGCTGCTATTAATCTAATCTTAAAAGAAATCTATATGGTTTCTTTTTTTTATGCAAAAATATTTGCTCTAAAAAAATAATAAAATGTAACAATTTAATGCATAAATACATATTATTTATTAAATAGGTAATAAAAACAGTTGCCTATAAATAAAAAAGGGGGCATAAAGATGTCAGAACAACAAGGAATTCAACGTTTCTTTGGTGGATGTGGATGTGGATTTGGAGGAGGTGGATTAATAATATTATTAATAATAGGAGCTATACTTTTACTAGGAGATGATTTACTAGAATGGTTATTCTGTGATGATATGGCTCTAATATGGATAGTATTATTAATTTTACTTTTAACTAACTTTGGATTTGATGGTGGTTGCTGTTAATATAAACAAATTTAAAGAGGCTAATTTTAGCCTCTTTAAAAAAAATAAAAAATTTTAAAAAAAGTAATAACACTTTATAAAGATTTACATAGTATATAATTAGAAGGGTGAAAAACCCTATTGACAGCTAGGTACTATCTAACTTGTATATATATTCAAGGAGGGGATCTTTGTGAGTAGTAAATTAAGTAGAATATTCGGTGGATGCGATGGATTCTTTGGTGGAGGAGCATGGTGGATAATAGTATTATTCTTCTTATTCTTAGCTTTCCAAGAATGTTGGAGTGAAATATGTATAACTGACTGGATACCATTCTTAATATTATTACTAATTGTATGCTCATGCGGAGGCATTGATGGAGATTGTGGATGCTTAGATAATGGTTATGACTGCTAATAACAATTAGTATATAAAGAAGAAGGATGCAATTGTGCATCCTTTTTCTTTATACTATACAATTCTTACTCTATAAAAAATAAAAACTAAATAAATTTAATATCACAAATTACCTTAGTTGCATATTATATGTTAAGAGCGCAAGCTCAATATAAAATATCATCAGGAGGTAGCAAAATGTTAGAAAGATTATTTGGAAATGATGGATTCTTTGGAGCAGGAGCATGGTGGATAATAGTATTATTCTTCTTATTCTTAGCATTTGGAGATAGTTGGGTAGACATAGATATAATGGCATGGATACCATTCTTAATAGTATTATTAATACTTTGCAGTTGTGGAGGATTCTTTGACTAGAAATTAAATTTTAGTGTAACACTAAAAACATTAAAATCATAAAAGTTTTATATAGTCTTAAAATTTATAAGATAAATAAAGGGGGATTTTTATCATGCTAGATAGATTATTTGGTGGATGTGATGGATTCTTTGGTACAGGATGGTGGATAATAATATTATTCTTCTTATTCTTAGCATTTGGAGACACTTGGGTAGATATAGATATAATGGCATGGATACCATTCTTAATATTATTATTAATAACTTGTTCTTGTGGTGGATTATTTGATGATGGATGCTGCTAAAAATAATTAGCTATCGTAAGAAGTGCTGGTTTTATACCAGTACTTTTTACTTATATTGTATAAATTTATATAATAAAATGAATAATTAAGTTAAAGAAGATTTTAAAAATAGAGATAAGTGTGTTTACATAATTATATAAGAATAGTATAATTAAGATTTAAATGGAAAATATCGAATTGAAAATAAATAGTATTACGCAAGGATGGTGTAAAGATGAAAAGTACGATAACTATAAAAGATGTAGCAAAAAAAGCAGGGGTATCTATATCTACAGTATCGAGAGTAATAAATGATTCAAAACCCGTAACAGATGAAGTAAAACAAAAAGTTTTAGATGTAATAAAGGAAACAGGATATATACCAAATCCATTAGCAAGAAGTTTAGTAACTAAAAGAAGTCAATTAATTGGAGTTATAGTACCGGAAGTTTCAGATTCTTTTGTAAATGAGGTATTAAATGGAATAGAAGAAGTAGCTAAGATGTATGATTATGAAATATTATTAGCAAATACTTATTCAGATAAAGAACAAGAATTAAAAAGTATAAACTTGCTTAGAGCAAAGCAAGTAGAAGGTATTGTTATGGTATGCTGGAAGGTAGAAGAAGATCATATAAACTATATTCAAAACTGTGGAATACCAGCAACATATATAAGTAAAACTGCAAGAGATTATGATATATATACTGTAAGCACAAGTAATAAAGAGGCAACGTATGATATGACTAAATATCTTATTGATAAAGGTCATGAAGAAATTGCATTTATAATGACAAGTAAAGATGACACTGTTTTAGAAAGAGAAAGACTTTCAGGATATGAACAAGCATTAAATGAAAGTAACATAAAATTAGACGAAAGTCTGATAAAGTATGGTGGTACTACATATGAAGCAGGTTATGAAAGTATGAAAGAACTATTAGAAGAAGGAATAGTGCCTCAAGCTGCATTTGTAACTGGAGATGAAGCAGCAATAGGAGCTATAAATGCAGCTTGTGATAAAGGATATAAGGTTCCTGAAGATATATCAGTTGCAGGGTTCAATGATGTAAAAATAGCTAAAATGTATAGACCTAAGTTAACAACAGTATATCAACCACTATACGATATGGGAGCTGTTGCAATAAGAATGGTTATAAAATTAATAAATAAAGAACAGTTAGAAAGTAAAAAAATAGAATTACCATATAAAATCATAGAAAGAGAAAGTGTAATACCTAGAAAATAAATAAAAAAGACAAACTATATAATTTTTATATAGACTTAGAATATGTACCTTATATGGTTTTAACAATTATTACAAGAATATGAATATATATAAAGATGAAATAATGCGATATAAGAGCATATTTTATTATATATACTGTAATAAAAAAGCTAGAGTATGTACTCTAGCTTTTTTTATTATTCACCTTTAGGAACTTTTTTTACCTTTTTAACAACTTTTTTTGTTTTCTTATGTGGATTTGTTTCATTGGAACTATCATTAGGTGCAGGTTGAACATGTTTTGTTGGCTTAGTTTTCTTAACTTTTTTTGTATTAGAAGAAGGTGCATTTGAATCATTTGATGGATTGTGCTTTTTAGATTTACTTTTCTTGTGTTCTATTTTATCTTTAACTTCGGCATCATATATTTTGTCCATAACAGCATCTAGTTTCTTTTTTTGCTCGTCGTTTAAAAAAGCCTTTAATTTAGAAACGACTTGTTCTTTTCCTTCAAGAGTTTTACCTATTTTAACAAGCTCATCCATTAATTCTCCTTCAGATTTGCCTTTATATCCATCTGCTATTTTTTCTATTTTGTCTTTGTCTATATTTTTTTCTTTAGCCATTTTTTCTAAAATTTCTGTATCTACTTTTTTCATAAATTTACCCCTTTCTTATAATATAAATTAAATTTTATTCATATTATTTATATATAGAAATAATTTTGAAGTGGTGAAAGATAATTTAATTAAATTTCTTATAGATAATGTATATGCACTTAGTTAAAAAAAAAGTAACACTAAGATTAAATAAAACATACTTATATATGAGGGAGAAGATAATTTAAGGGGTGACTATGCTTGAATAATCTACTATTGATAATAGGAATGATTGCATTGAGTAATGGAAATATATCTTTAGGTAATTTACCTTTATTTGATAATAAAAAAAATTCTAAAGGAGAAAATATCGAGAATAAACGGTCTAGGGAACGAAAAACAAGAGATAATATAAGAAAAAAAGTAAAGAAAAAAATTTCAAATAATAATGGAAGTGATTTGTTTAAATTTAATATGAATGATATAAATAGGGGTATGAAAATGATGGATTTAAGCGATGAAGATTTAGAACGAGGTATGGAAATAATAACAAGGACTAAAAAATATATGTCACCAGAAGAAAGAAAAATATTAATAAAAGTTGAAAGTTTATTAGATTTAGTAAAGGGGATAAAAAAACTTAGCAGTATTGATTTTGATGACTATGAAGAAACAAACTTTTTTAGAAGTATGGATGAAGAAGATAAAAAAAATATGATGATAAAAGAAATTTTAGAAGTATTTCCAGAAAAGAGAAGAGAATCTCTTGATAAGGCTATTGATCTGAAGAAGAAAATAGATTTATTTGCAGAACTATTTTTACCAGATGATTTCGGAGATGGTGGATTTAGTTTAAGTTCACTAGTAAATATAAATAATTTAGGAAGTATGAATAATCTTAAGTTACTAGGAAGTCTATTAAGAACAGATGATGATAAAAAATATGAAGAATATGATTATGATGATGAAGAGTATGAAGAGTATGAAGAGTATGACGATGAAGAATATGAAGAATACGATGATGAATATGACGATTATGAAGATGAATACGAAGAAGATGATGAATAAAACGACAGCTATTGTAAATACATAGATAAAGAGAGTGAAAAAAATGGGAAAAAATAATAAAATTGCATTAATTGTCATACAAAACTACTTTAAAAATATTGTTTTTTATTATATAATAAGAATATAAAATCCTGAAGCATTCGATACGGCTTATTTAAATTCAACCGACAAATGTTGAACGGGAGACTGTGTCTACTAAAATATAACATGCCTGTATTTATATAGGAAGTTAAAGGTTAGTAGTAGGTCACCCACCTGGGAGTATCTCGGGTATGAATTTATTGAGCCACCGGTGTTTTGGGATTTTTTTAGTGTTGCAAATATTGCAACACTAATTATTTAAAATCCTATTATAGTTATATCATCATTAACAGTAAAGATGGATGTTAAATTATATGATAAGTCACCAGAGTAGTTTGATAAAAACCTAGCTCTACAAAAATCCTCATCTATACTAGTTTCATCTATTTCATGTTCACTCCATGTTTTTCCTAAATCATTTGATATAGATGTATAAAGTTTGTTATAATTTACCCACATCAAGTAAATAGTTGATTTTTGCTTAACTAGACTAGGATATATACAAGTGGATGGTCCAGATACATAAATAGAAGTACCTATATCTAACTTATTTTCATTTAGGTAGCCATTCATATACTTTACAGCATATCCATTATCTATACACTCACAGAATGTTAAATGATAAAAGTTCATACTGTCTTTTAAAACAGATAAATATAATTTGTTTTTATTAGAGTTAGTAATTTGACAAGGATTAGACCATGATAAAGTGCTAGAGTTAAATCTAGAAAAGAATACTTCTTCACAACCGTTTACCAGATTGAAATAAAATACTATAGGAGAGTTTTGAATCCATAAAACTGTAAAATTATCTAATACTATATGATTAATAAAGTCGATTTTATTTTCTATCCAAACACCATTATTATAATAATGGTGGAATAAAGCACAAGTATTTGTTGAATTATTGTTATAAACATAGTAAAGAATATGTATAGAATTATTTATTACGTTTATATACGGAAATATAATATCAAATTTTTTAGAGTCATAAGTCAAAATATCTTTTTTAGAGATAATAGAAGACCCTCTAGGAATATGAATCATCTTTAGACTGTCATTTTTATATATACCATATATATCATTATTATTTAGACAAAAGGAACAATTTGTAAAGTCCATTCCATTTAGCTTATCAAAGCTATTACTTGAAATTAAATTATTATCTTTATCATAATGATCGATCTTTATAATATTGTCGATGTAGAATTTGAAAATTTCTTTATCAGATCTCCTTATAATTGTAGAACACTTATTAATGAAACTCATAAAAGTCCTCCTTATAAAAGTTTTTATAATAAATATATATTGAAGATAAAAATTTTTATTCTAGTTATATCAGTAGACTACTTGTTTAAGTAACAAATATTAATTTATATGCATATTATTAAGTAGGCAACAAAAGCCACTTGGTTTTAGAATTCATTTAAGGGGAGGACAATGAAAAATGCAAGACCTTAAAAAAAATAAAAGAAGAATTAATCAATCAACTTTACAACATGAAGCTAAAGAAAGCTTAAATGAAGAACTACAAGAAGATATAGCTAGATCTTGTAAATCAAAAGGATGTAACTGTAATAAACATGATGATGAGTGTGAGCTTGAGTGCGATTGTGTATGCAAACCAAAACATAACCACAATCATAAACATGATGATGAGTGTGAACCTTGTGAAGTAGAATCTGATGAATGTGTAGATAATGTATGTGGTGAAGAATGCTGCAATCCTTTATCATCACCTAAATTTTCAACAGCAAATAGTGTACCACTTGCTATAGAAACAAATAGAGTATTTGATAGTATAAAATTCCAAGTATTTACAGATGCAGATGCTCCTAATGGAGAAGACTTATTCTTTGAATATGAAGTTGTATCAGTTAATGGTCCTATCCCAAGATCAGGTGTTGTAAATGTAAACATAGATAAAGTATGTATGAACTATACAGACGTAGTAATAAAACCTGGGACTACAACTTTAGAAGATCATGTAGTAAGACCTATAAAAGAAGTTGAAAAAGAACCTTATGAGCAAGAAAATCTTTGTCCAGAATTTGGAGATATAGATGGAGAATTCTGCAAAACTTCTTTTGAATATAATGTATGTGGAAATAAAAATAGAGAATGCTCTGATCAAGGAAAAGGCGAAAGATCAGCATATAAAGAAAAGGGATTAAAAGTTATAGTTAAAAATTTAGTCTTAGAATTAAGAGGAACATGTGGATGTACAGAAGTTACAGTGCTTGCATATCCAGCAAGAAGAACAAGCAATGGTGATTTAGAGTTAGTTAATAAAGTAGTATTTAATTTTAATACTTTAGCAGCACCTATGTGTGTACCAGCAAATGGAACATCATTTACACTAAGACAAAATTTCCAAACTGCATTAACTGTTGATTGTATAGGTAAAACATTATTAAAATTAGTAGATGAAAATTGTTGTGAATGCTACTATGATTTCTGTATTCCAAATGGAATAGACTTAATACTTTGTTTAGAAGAAACAGTTAGTATTTTAGTAAGTGAACAAATAGTAGTATTAGCATCTCCAAATGCAGTAGATCCAAGGGTAGTAGATACTTTTGCTAAGGTTTGTGACTTTACAAATAATACAGGAAATAACGATAATGATAATAATGGAAAGAGAAAAGGATGCAATTGTATCAGATAAATATATAGATAAAAGAGGCTATTTTATATAGCCTCTTTTTGATTGATTATAACTTATATTTTATGCTATAGCAGTACTCAAAGATATCGCTTTTTATATTAGATGAAATATTTTTTTCATTTAGGGATATTTGATTGCTACGAAGCAATGGGGTACTTGTTATCCATTTTCTAGATATATTATTAAAAATTATAACATTATCACATATATTTCTAGATAAAATATCTATGGTTTTATATTGGAATATTATATTTGATAATTCATCTATATTTAATTTATATATAGATGAACTATCTTTAAAAACTTTATCAATTGTGTGTCTAAACATATTATAGTTTGAAGTATTAAAATTTAGGTGTGAAATTTTATATAAATTATCATCTAAAGGATATTTTTCAACCACAAAAACATTAAAATAATCATTTAATATATAGAGCCTCATATCTTTAATATTTCTAGCGCTATTAAAGCACTTACGGATTATCTTTTTTTTCCATATACCGTCATTATTGAAAAAATGAATAACTCTACCAATACTATCAATAGCTAATATATGAATATTGTTATCCTTATCAATATTAGCTGAGTAAGCATAAATATTGCTAGCTAATCTTTCTGCACTTTCGTTTATATTTTTTATATATAGGGAGTTTCTATCTGTATATATATAAAAAGGCTTAATATTAGTATTCATTTTAACCTCCTAATATTTGGGAATTTAAAAGCTCTATAAAGCACTATAGTATGTAATAAAGATGCTAATATTGCTGTTAAAGTTGTAGAATAGATGTATCCATTTATATTTATGCTTGGTATAGGAAGAAGTATATATAAGCAAGCTAATTGAATTAGCATAGTAGATATTGTAATTAAGCTAGCTTGAACTTCCTTTCTAAGTGCATGAAGTATTCCAGATAAAGTTTGATTTAAAGAAGTAAATAAAGGCAATAAAAACATTGATTTTAAATATATGCCAGCTGATTTATTCTTAAATACTAATAAACATAATTTATCACCGAAGAAATAAAAAATAATTGAACATAATCCACCGACAAATAAAGTTAACAATATGGCATAGGTAGTTTTTAACTTTATAGTTTTATAATTTTTTAAAGTAACTTCTTGTGAAATACTAGGAATTAGATTAACAACTAAAGCCGATCCTAGTGTAAATGGTAGATATATAAAAGGCATAACCATTCCACTTATTACTCCGTATATACTTAAAGATTTATAATAACTAAGTCCAGATAATGCTAATCTTGATGGCACTATCATAGAGCTGATAGAATTAATAAATATGTTTGACATACGATTACAAGTTATTGGAACTGACATTTTTAATGTTTCTATAGATGAGTTATAGAAATCTTTAATACTTATTGTATATCTATTAGATAGATTTGAATTTTTATATAAACAACAAGTTATAAAGAATATGTTAGCAACTTCACCTATTGATATTCCTAATAAAGCTATATAGCAATTCAAATAATCTTTCTTTATGCAATTAATGATGATATATACAAATAAGATTCTAACTAGTTGTTCTATAACTTGACCGATAGCAGGAACTGTAGCATCTTTTAAACCATAGTAATATCCTCTTAGTACATTAGAGATAGTTATTACTACTACAGCTGGACATATTCCTAAAACTAGTAAATACAAATTAATATCTTTTAAAAGCTTAATAGATAAATACTTAGCATTAAAAGAAATAATTAAAGAAATAATTAAAGCGATAAAGAAGGCTACATACAATGTTGATATAAATAACACATTTTTGCTATGTTTATCTTTAGTAGCATTTTTTGTAGCTACAAGACAACTTAATGTAGTAGGAATACCGGTGGTAGTTAAGGCGATAGACACCATTAGAAAATTGAATAATACGTGATAAATACCCAACCCAGATTCACCAATTACTCTAGAAAGAAATATTTTATATATAAATCCAAGAATCCTGACTATAAAGTTAGATACAAATAATATAATGGTAGATAATATGAGATTAGGAACTCTCAATAAATCACCCCCTTATGTTTAAATATATTCATAAGGGGGTGAAAAAATAATTATATCTTTATAAATTGTGGATTCATTTTATCAAATGAACAGACATATTTAAATCCAATGCTTTGTAGATAAGAATAAATATAATCAAAATTATATGCTATTTGAGTAGGATTATGGGAATCAGACCCAGTAGTTATAATTTCACCACCTAGATCTTTATACATATTTAATATATGTCTAGAAGGTGTTAAATCAGGTAAATTGTATCTATAACAAGACGTATTAACTTCTATTCCTTTACCATCATATATAGCTTGCTTTAATATTGCTTCGATTATATCATCAAATGGTTTATCATCGAGTACTTTACCATAGTTACCATATCGTTTTACTAAGTCTAAATGCCCTAATACAGAATAATTTTTATAAACCTTTATAATATCATATAATTCTTTATAATAATATTCATATGCTTCATGTTGAGTTTTATCTAAAAAGAAATTTCCAAAGTATAACTCTGAACGGTTTATAGCATGTTGAGAGCATATTACAAAATCAAAAGGATATTTATTTATATCATTATTACATTTATCAATTATTTGTTTTTGTAATCCTATCTCAATTCCTTTTTTTATAGAAATATTATCTTTATATTTATTTTGAAGAGACTGTATTTTATCGAAGTATTTATTATAATCTATTCCAAAGCTATCATCTGAATCAAGGTCGTAATCAACATGATCTGTAAAGCAAATTTCTTTAAGACCAAGATCTATAGATCTTTTTATCATATCTTCCATATCTGCCTTACTATCATTAGAAAAGTTAGAATGCATGTGGTAATCATAAAACATAAATATTTCCCCTTTTTATAGAAATTTTGGTATTATATATACATACTACATATTAACAAATATAAATATAACCATCAATAAATTAATGTATACGTAAGTGGTGATAAAGTGGAAAGATATAATATAAAGTTTAATGATAATACTAAAAAATACCTGCAAATATATAATCATATAAAAGATATGATATTAAAAAAAGAGCTTAAAGCTCATGAAAAACTACAGCCTATAAGAAAATTATCTTAATTTATTGGAGTAAACAATACTACTGTAGTAAAGGCATATGAACTTTTAGAAAATGAAGGATATATATATAAGGTTATTGGTAGTGGAACATTTGTATCATCAAGAAATAAAAATGAGGATATTAAAATTGAAAAAGATGGAATAATACATTTTGATAATGGAAATCCTTCAACTGATATTTTTCCAATACAAGATTTTAAAAATGCTATAAATATAGCTTTAAATAAAGAAGATTCATCCATGTTTGAATATGAAGATGGTCTTGGATTTGAAAAACTAAGAGTCAAGATGGTAGAATATTTGAAGTCTAGCTCAATATATACAAATAAAGAAAATATACAAATAATATCAGGAGCACAGCAAGGTATTGATATAGTATGCAAAGGACTTATAAATTATTCTGATGTTGTGTTTATAGAAGAACCTACATATAATGGAGCGATACAAGTTTTTAAAAGTAGAGGTGCTAAAGTGGTATCTATTCCTATGCTAGATGATGGGATAGACATTGGTATACTTAAGTTAAAACTTGAAAAAATTAAACCTAGATTAATGTATATTATGCCCAATTTTCAAAACCCAACAGGAATATCGTATTCTACATATAAGAAGAAAAAATTGATAGAGTTAGCGCAAGAATATGATTTTTATATACTAGAAGATGATTTTATAAGTGATTTTAAATTTGAATCTAAAGATAATAGACCTCTTAGAAGTTATGATGATAAAAATAGAGTAATATATATAAAAAGTTTTTCTAAAATATTTATGCCAGGACTTAGGATGGGTATAGTTGAAATACCTAATGAATTATTAGAGGTTGTTTTAAGGGCAAAGCACTCATCGGATATATCTACTCCAGGTCTAATACAAAAATCTATGTACTATTATTTAGAAAACTTTAGCTTAGAAAAATATTTAAAAAGTGTAGAGGAAGTATATACTAAAAAATATTTATTTGCAAAAGAATTAATAAGTAATAAGTTATGCAATAAGTTAAAAATGAAATCTTTAGACGGAGGAATGAATTTCTTTCTAGAATTACCAAGAGGATATTCTTCTCATGAATTTGCTAGATATATGTTAAATAAAGGTGTGGCTGTATTGCCAGGAACTTATTTTTTTGATAATTTGATAGATGACAGATTTTTTAGAATAAATATAGCCAACCCTAGTATACAAGAAATAGAAAAGGGAATATCTATAATAAGTGATAATATAGATGATTTCTTAGAAAAATACAAATATAAACTAAATGATAAAAGTAATATATTATTTTACTAAATAACAAAAGAAAGGAGAATACTCAAATTAGTTTGGGTATAATTAATACATGTTTGATCAAAAGAAACTAGACAGAATAAACGAATTAGCAAAGAAAAATAAAGCAGAGGGTTTAAGTGCTGAGGAATTAGCAGAAAGAGTAGTTTTAAGAAAAGAGTACTTAGCACATTTTAGATCTCATTTTAAATCAAGATTAGAGAACATTAAAGTGGTTTCTCCAGAGGAATATGAACAAGAAATGAAGAATAAAAAGAATTAAAAATAAAATCAGGAGGGGTAAATAATATGAGATTAAAGTACGAAGCAAAAAATGCTTGGGAATTTGAAAGAGAAAATAATAAACTAGAAGATGTAATGAACTACTCAAAAGGATATATGCACTTTTTAGATGTTGGAAAAACAGAGAGAACATCAGCTAGAGAAATTGTAAGAATGGCTAAAGAAAATGGATATATATCAATAGATGAAGCTATGAACAATGGAAAGGTAAATCCAGGAGATAAAATTTATGCAGTTAATAAAGATAAAGCAGTTGCTTTATTTATAATGGGTAAAAATAAATTAGAAAATGGTATGAAAATAATAGGAGGACATATAGATTCTCCAAGAATAGATTTAAAACCACACCCACTATATCAAGAAGCAAATTTAGGATTTTTTAAGACACATTACTATGGTGGAATAAAAAAATATCAATGGTCTACAATACCACTTGCTATACATGGTTTAATAATATTAAACGATGGACAAAAAGTAGACATTTGTATTGGAGAAGATGAAAATGATCCAGTATTTTGTATAACTGATTTATTACCACACTTAGCACAGGATCAAATGCAAAAGAAGCTTGCAGATGGTATAACAGGAGAGCAACTTAACCTACTAATTGGTAGTATACCATTAGAAGGTTCAGAAAAAGAGGCTATAGAGGAAAATATATTAAAAATACTAAATAGTAAATACGGAATTATAGAAGAAGATTTATTAAGTGCTGAAATAGAAATAGTACCAGCTGGAAAGGCTCGTGATTTAGGCCTTGATAGATCTATGGTATTAGCTTATGGACATGATGATAGAGTTTGTTCATATGGTGCAGTAAAGGCTTTAATAGATACTAAAGACCCTGAATATTGTGCTGTTGCTTTATGTGTAGATAAAGAAGAAGTTGGATCTCAAGGAAATACGGGAATGCATTCAAAGTTTTTTGAAAATACAGTAGCTGAACTTATAGAATTAGAAGGAAATTACTCTGAATTAAAAGTAAGAAGAGCTATGGCAAATTCGAAAGTATTATCTGCTGATGTTTCAGCAGGATATGATCCAAATTATTCTGAAGTATATGACAAAAGAAATTCTGCATATATGGGACATGGATTAGTTTTAAGTAAGTATACAGGTTCTAGAGGTAAAGGTGGTTGTAATGATGCTAATGCTGAATTTATGGCTGAAGTAAGAAGAATATTTAATCAAGGTAATGTAGTATGGCAAACTGCTGAACTTGGAAAAGTTGACCAAGGTGGTGGTGGAACAATAGCATATATATTAGCTAACTACGGTGCAGAGGTTATAGACTGTGGTATAGGAGTATTAAATATGCACTCACCTTATGAAATAGTTTCAAAGGTAGATATGTATGAAATGTATAAGGGATATAAAGCATTTTTTAATATAAATTTATAATATAAAAAGAGAAGTAGACTTTTTTAGTCTATTTCTCTTTTTATATCAAAATATTCACATAAGCTGCTTAAAAACTTATTTTCTAGAGGACTAAATGCCTTTTTCTTAGAATAAATAAAATAAAACTTTCTAGCAAAATTAATATTTTTTACTCTATAGAATTTTAATTTATTATTTTTTATATAGTCTTTAGCAGATTTGTATGATATAAAAGAAACACCAAGACCTATCTTAACCATCTCTTTTATGGTTTCATTAGATTCAACATAAGCAAGTATATTTAAATTATTAATATTAAAATTGTGTTCTTTTAGTATATTAAAAGTTAAATTTCTAGTTCCAGAACCTTCTTTTCTCATTATAAATTTAAGTTTATTTAGTTCATCTATATCTATATATCCATTATCATTATCTATATTTAAATCAATTGGAGCTATAAGAACTAATTCATCATTTATTAAATCAAAATATTTTATTTGAGGATTAGAAGTTTTTGAACCCACAAATCCAAAGCTTATTCTTCCATTTAAAATTTCAGATATAGCATATTGAGAGTCATAATGACTTATACTAAACTTCACATCTGGATATTTACTAGAAAATGACTTAATAAAATCAGGAAGGATATAGGTTTCAGGTATTGAACTAGATGCAATATCGATCAAACCTTCTATTTTACCAGAATATTCTTTTATATCATATATAGCTTTTTTACAATTATTCAATATAGAAACTGCATTTTCTAAGAGTATTTCTCCGGACTTAGTTAATGTTATACATTTGTTATTTCTATTAAATAAAACTGCGTCCAACTCTTTTTCTAAATTTTGTATATGAGCACTTACTGTAGGTTGTGTTAAAAATAGTTCTCGAGCAGCTTTTGAAAAACTTTTGTATTTAGCAACAGCTACAAAGGCTTCAAGTTGTTTAACATCCATTAGTAATACCTCCTTTAAATTATTTATATATATAATTAAATTTATAATTTCAGTTAATATTACATCTTATTACAAAAACATTACAAATAGTAAGTATGTATTTATAAGATTAAAAAAAATAGTATATAATCTATTATATAGTAATAAAATGAATTAAAGGTAAATTAAATTTTAAAATAATTAATAAGAAAGGGCAGATGATGAATATAAGAAAAGCATTAATGATTAGCTTTATTTCATTTGCTTTTTTAGTTACTGGATGTAGTAGTAAAGGTATAGATTCTGTACAACAAATAGCAGATGAAGCTACTTGTCAAAAAACTATGACTAAAGTACAAAATAATGTAAATGAAATAATTGGAAAAGATTATAAATATGTATTAGAGAATATGGGTCGTCCATACTGCACTACTTATTATATTGATATGGATAAAGTGAAAGATATAAGTAATATAGAAGAACTTAATAATATAGAAAATATTAGATTGATATATCCAAAAGAAACTAATGTGGACAAGTCAAAAAGTAGTGCTTTATATATACAACTTGATAATAATATAGTAAAGGATGTTCAAACTTATGAACTTTTATCTAAAGATGAAAAAGAAAATATTAAATCAAGTGTAGATATAGTGGTAGATAGATATAGCGAGAAAACTAATTTATTACCAGATAAATTTGAAAATATAAAATTAGATAAATATATAGGAGAAGATATAGAAATCTTTTTAAAAGACATAGAATATATCACAGCAAATTTTGAAATTTATGATAATAAAAGAGAAAAAAATATAAAAGTATATTTATTAAATAAAATAAATTCTTCAAATAATGAAATTATGTTAGTATATAACAATTCTAATAAGATAGAAAATATTAAGATAGTGGAAATAAGTGAAGGTTTAAATTTATTAAATGACTTTTCATTCTTTAAATAAATTTAAAATAATGTTTATAGTATTCTATTAATAGAAAATAATGTAATATTGAAAAAAGAATATGAATTAAAACTTTGGATAAATTAATCTTAAGAAAGACTTAGAGGAGGATTAATTTTATCATGGATAATAATAAAAATAGGCTTAAAGATAGACCTAAATCAAAAGCAGAGATGAGAAAAATGTACTTTGAACATGGTTCTGAGTTAGGAATAGAAAATGGATTACACATAGGAGCTAAAGATAGTGGATCTAATAAAACAAAGACACAAAAGCTTTATCATAAAGTAAAAAAAGATGATTAATAGTAAAAAAGAGATTATACTATTTCAAGTATAGTCTCTTTTTAATTATAATATTAATATACTTTAAGAAACTGATATAATTATAAATAATTAGTTTAAGATTTATATTGGTTAAATATAGTTCTTAAAAGGTAGGGAGTATAATGTTTAAAGAATTACTTATAAGTGGAGCTATTGTGCTACTTAGTGGATATAGATATTATATGCATAAATCAGAAGATATAGAGTGTGTAAGTTATGAAGTAAAAAGTAGAAAAATACCTAAAGTATTTGATAAATTTAAAATAGTTCAGATAAGTGATTTACACAATAGAAGTTTTGGAATAGACAATAGTATTTTATTAGAGAAAATAGATAAATTAAAGCCAGATATAGTATGTATAACTGGAGATTTGATTGATGGTGCAAATGAAGATTTTAGCATTGCACTAAAATTAATAGATGAGTTAAGTAGAAAATACCAAGTATATCATATAATTGGAAACCATGAACAAAAGGTAATGTTCAATAAATATAAAGAATTGTATAAGGAATATTTCAAACAACTAAATACCAAAAATATTATTAATTTAGAGAATGAAATGGTTAAAATAGAAAGAGATAGTAAATGTATAAACATATATGGTTTAGTGATTCCATATAAGTACTATCCATATCTATTTAATAGAAATTATAAAAATAAGAGCTTAGATTTTAATAAATATGATGTAGAAAAAAGATTAGGAAAAATAGATAATAGAGAATATAACATATTATTAGTACATACACCATTTTTCTTTGATGGATACTCAAAATGGGGGGCAGACTTAGTATTAGCAGGTCATGTACATGGAGGAATAATTAGGCTTCCAATTAAAGGAGGATTACTTTCTCCAAATAGAGAGTTCTTTCCTAAGTATGATTTAGGAGAGTATAATATGGGGAAATCTACTATGATATTAAGTAAGGGATTAGGTGGATCAAAAGTGTTACCTAGGGTGAACTGTAAACCAGAAATAGTTGAAATTACATTAAAAAGCAAATAAACACTATCTATAACAGATAGTGTTTATAGTGGTGCCGGATGTGGGACTCGAACCCACACTCTATAATTAGAAACGGATTTTGAGTCCGTCGCGTCTGCCATTCCACCAATCCGGCATATGCTATATAAATATTATAGCACTTTGATAAATTACTAGCAATATATATTAGTCTTAATATTCACAATATGTTATGGTAATATTAAATAATAGACATTGGTATATAATAGCTATAATTAAATTATATAAACAATAGGAGTGATAAATTTGAATAAAACATTAGTTATAATAGATGGAAATTCGATAATAAACAGAGCATTTTATGCTTTACCAGAAATGAGTAATAAAGAAGGATTAAAAACTAATGCTATATATGGCTTTACTAATATGCTTCTTAAAATAATAGATACATATAATCCTACACACATAAGTGTTGCTTTTGATAGAAAAGCTCCTACATTTAGGCATATAGAATTTAAGGAATATAAAGCAGGAAGAAAGAAAATGCCCGATGAATTAAGAGAGCAATTTGAACCGTTAAAAGATTTACTAGACAAATTTAATATACATAGGCTAGAAATTGATGGATATGAAGCTGATGATATAATAGGAACAGTTTCTAAAATAGCGGAAGATAATGGGTTTAAAGTATATATAGTTACAGGAGATAAAGATGCTATACAACTTGCATCTAATAAAACAACTACTTTAATAACTAAAAAGGGAGTTGGGGAAGTTGAAGAATATGATTATGATTCGGTTATTGAAAAATATGAAATGACGCCTACTCAATTTATAGATTTAAAAGGTCTTATGGGAGATAAATCAGATAATATACCTGGTGTTCCAGGAATAGGAGAAAAAACAGGTATAAAGCTTATAAAAGAGTTTTCTAGTATAGAAGGTATATTTGATAATATAGATAGTATAAAAGGAAGTACAAAGAAGAAACTAGAAGAAAATAAAGAACTAGCAATAATGAGCAAAAAATTAGCAACTATTATAAGAGATGTTCCTGTAGAATTTAATTTAGAAGAACTGGAGTATGGAAATTATAATACAAAGGATATTTTAGATGTATTTAAATATTTAGGATTTACGAGCTTAATTCCAAGAATAGGAAGTTTAGATGAGAGCGAAGACATAGTTAATGAAGCTAATGTAGAAATATCCAAGTTAGAGGATATAGATGAATTTATAAATAAGGTAAAAGAAAATAATGAATTAATAATAAAGACAGTAACAAGAGAAGGTAACATATTAGATAAAAGGATAAAATATATATTTTTAAGTGTGGATGGTAAAAAAATATATTATGTAGAAGAAAATAGCATACATAAGTTAGAATACATATTTACAAGTAATGAAATAAAGAAATTAGGATATAATCTAAAAGATGATTACATAGCACTTAAACCATATGGTATAAAATTAGAAAATATATATTTTGATATAACTATTGCTGAGTATTTAATTGATTCAATGTCATCGACATCATATGAATGTAGTGCAATAGCAATGAAATATTTAACTAAAAAAGTAAAAACAAAGGAAGAATTATTAGGTAAAGGTGTAAAAGCTAAAAAATATCAAGATTTAAGCTTTGAAGAACTAAGTAGCCATATATCTCAGATAATTGACACTGTGAAAAGTGTTATGCCAATAATGGAAGAAAACTTAAAAGAAAGTAATATGGATGGACTACTATATCATGTAGAGATGCCTTTAGTTGAAGTATTAGCAGATATGGAGTATGAAGGAGTAAAAGTAGATAAGGAAAAACTAAATGAACTAGGTTCACAATTTAAAGAAATAATAAAAAAACTTGAAAGTGAAATATATAAAATATCTGGAGAAGAATTTAATATAAATTCTCCTAAACAATTAGGAGTAATATTATTTGAAAAACTAGGTCTACCAGTAATTAAAAAGACGAAGACTGGCTACTCAACTAATGCAGAAGTATTAGATAAATTAAAAGATCAAAGTCCAATAATTGATAAAATTATAGAGTATAGACAAATAGTAAAATTAAATTCGACTTATGTAGAAGGGTTATTATCTATAATAAATCCTATAGATGGAAGAATACATTCATCATTTAATCAAACGATAACTACAACAGGAAGAATTTCTTCAACAGAGCCTAATTTACAAAATATACCGGTTAAACTTGAAATGGGAAGAAATATAAGAAAAGTATTTATATCAGATAAAGAATGTAAGTTGGTAGATGCAGATTATTCTCAAGTTGAACTTAGAGTACTTGCTCATATGAGTCAAGATGAGACTATGATAGATGCATTTAAACATAATGAAGATATACATACAAAAACAGCATCTCAGGTATTTAATGTTAGTATGGATGAGGTAACTAGTAAACAAAGAAGCGATGCAAAGGCTGTAAACTTTGGAATAGTTTATGGTAAAAGTGACTTTGGATTATCGGAAGACTTAAATATACCAGTAAAGCAAGCAAAAGAGTATATAGAAAATTACTTTAATAAATATAATAAGATAAAGGAATTTATGGATAATATTATAGAGGATGCTAGTAGTAATGGATATGTTACTACCATATTAAATAGAAGAAGATATATACCAGAGATAAAATCAAGCAATTTCATGTTAAGAAATGCAGGAAAAAGAGCAGCAATGAATGCACCTATACAAGGAAGTGCAGCTGATATAATAAAAATAGCTATGATAAATGTATATAAAAAATTAGAGGAAAATAATTTAAAATCTAAACTTATACTTCAAGTTCACGATGAACTTATAGTAGAGGCTGTAGATAGTGAAATAGATATAGTTAAAAAGATAGTTAAAGATGAGATGGAAAATGCAGTATGTTTAGATGTAAACTTAGATGTAGATTTAAACATAGGTGATTCTTGGTACGATACAAAGTAGGTGTTTTATGATTATATTAGGATTAACAGGAAGTATAGGATGCGGAAAAAGTAGCCTATCTAATATATTAAGAGATAACAATATAAATATAATAGATGCTGATATAATATCTAGAAAAATTTTTGAAGATGAAAAACTTTTAGCTTCAGTATTTGAACATTTTGGTGATAGTATAAAAAATGAAGATGGAAGTTTAAATAGAAAAGCTTTAGGCAATATCGTATTTAATGATGATAATAAACTTATAGAGTTAAATAACTTAACACATCCAAAAATTAAGGAAAAGATACTAAGTGAAATAGAAAAAGTTAAATTATTTAATAAAAATATAATAGTAATAGATGCAGCTTTATTAATAGAAGCTGGTTATTTAGAGATAGTTGATAAAGTGTTAGTTATAACTTGTAATGAGGATATTCAAATAAAAAGAATACAAAAAAGAGATAATTGCAGCAAAGAAGAAGCTTTAAGTAGGATAAGCTCTCAAATAAGTCAAGAAGATAAGGTAAAGTATGCAGATTATGTATTAGACAATTCTGGAGACTTAGAAGAACTTAAAGAGAAAACAAAAGAATTTTTATTATATATGAAGGAGAATTGGCGTGGCTAAGAAAAAAATATTTTTTGTTTTAGCTATTATTATAATACTATTTACTTCTTTACTTATAGAAAAGGATACGATTAATAAAATATTATATCCTAGAAGGTATTCAGAATATGTTGAAATATATTCGAAGGAATTTGGTTTAGATGAAAATTTAGTATATAGTGTTATTAAAGTTGAAAGCAAGTTTAGAAAAGATGCTGTATCTCACAAAGGTGCCAAGGGACTTATGCAAATAAGTGATATAACAAGAGAATGGGCAAAAGAAGAAATGAATTTAGGAGATATAGATATATTTGATCCTAAGACTAATATAAAAATAGGTTGCTGGTATTTAAATAAATTATATAAAGAATTTGGGCGATTGGATTTAGTTATAGCAGCATATAATGGAGGTTCTGGTAATGTTAATAAATGGCTAAGTGATTATAGCTATAGTAAAGATGGAAAATCACTAGATTTGATACCGTTTGAAGAGACTTCAATGTATGTAAAAAAAGTAACTAAGAATTATAAAATGTACAACAAGTTATATAGCAAGGAAGGTTAAATCAATGAATAAGATAAAATTTATGACGATTATTCTAGTTATGGTAGCTAGCTTAGTTGGATGCAGCATGGAGGAAGAAAGTGGAGAAGTTCTAGAGAATAAACCTAGTGCAATAACTTCTAAAACTATAAATTTAACTATGATGCAACCTGAAACTATAAATCCGATAACTAATAAAAATAAGTCAGTCGGTTATATAATGAACTTAATATATGATAGTTTATTTACTATAGACGAAAATTATGATACAGTTCCTCAGTTAGTAGAAGAATATAAAATAGAAAATGATGGTATGAGTATAAATATTAAGCTAAAAGATATTAAATGGCATGATGGAACTACATTAACTTCTAGTGACGTAAAATTTACTGTAGATTTAATTAAGCAAAATATAGATAGTCCATATAATGCATTAGTTGAAAACATATCATCTATATTAATAATTAATGATAAAGAGTTTAATATAAATTTTAATGATAAATATGCTTTTTCTATAGATACATTGATATTTCCTATAGTATCAGAAAAACAACTAGAGAAGGATAAGAATATAAATAACTACAAAAATAATCTAGTAGGTAATGGTGCATATAAAATAAAAAATTATGAGGAAAGAAAAAACATATCATTAATTATTAATGATAGTTATTATGATCAACTTCCATCAACAGCAAAAAATATAGAGGTTGAAATTGTCCCAGATGAAGAAGCGCAAGTATCTATGGTTATATCATTAGATAGTGATATAGCCAAAATTTCATTAGATGATTTAAGTAAATTCTATGAAAAAGAGTTTAAAACAACTACATATGAAAGTAGAGATTATGAATGCTTGCTTTTTAATTATAATAATGAATTTTTTAAAGATATAAACTTTAGGAAAGCTATAATAAGCTCGATTAATAAGGATAAGATACTTGAGGAAGGGTATATAAATAATGCTACTTTAGTAAACTTTCCACTTAATTCTAAGTCAAAATATTATGATAAAGATATAAAGACTTTAGAGTATAGTAAAGAAAAGGCTAAAAAATATTTATCAGAAGTAACTCTTGAGACAAATGAAAATATTAATAATATAGATAAGAATATAAAAAATAATAAAAATACAGTACAAGATCTTAATAAATCAAATTTAGAAACAAATAATAAAAAAGATAATATAACTGATAATGAAACAACTACAAAAGAGGATAAAGAGAAAGTAATAAAGGAGCAAATATCAAAATTAAATTTAAAAATAATAGTAAATAAAGATAATCCTGAAAGAAAAAAGTCAGCTTATATAATAAGTGATAATTTAAAAGATATAGGAATCAAAAATACAATTGAAGAGCTATCAATTGAAGATATGAATAAAGCTTTAAATGAGAAAAATTATGATTTAGCATTAGTTGGATGGGAATTATCTTTAGTGCCAGATGCAACTAATATACTTGAGAGTATAGGATATGAAGATGAAAAATTAACTAATTATATTAATTCGTTAAAAAATGCAACTACAGAATCTCAAATAAGAGATATATACAAATCAATTCAAAAATATGTAAATGAAAATGCATTATTTATGAATTTAGTTATTAGATATGATTATATAGTAACTAATAGAAGAATAGAAGGTAAAATAAGTCCTAATAGTTTTGATATATATGAAGGCATTACTAATTTAGATATAGCTAAATAAATATAAAGGCATCTAATAATTTTATTAGGTGCTTTTATATTAATATTATATTAAAAATGTTGACTAACTATTATAAGTTAATTATTCTTATAGTATAAGTAAAATATGCGGAAATGGCGGAATCGGCAGACGCACTATCTTGAGGGGGTAGCGAGTATGTACTCGTGCGGGTTCAAGTCCCGCTTTCCGCACCAATGAAATAGAATTCACTAGAATTCTATTTTTTATTTTGCAACAATTAAAAATTTTATTGATAATATTTAAATTAGAAATAATACCTGTATTTTTAACTTTAATATATATATATAATAAATATTATGATACAATATACCTATATAGGGTATAAGGAGGTATATTAATATGAAAAAGAAATTATTAATAGATGGCATGAGTTGTAACCACTGTGTTAATCACTTAAATACAGCTCTTACAGAAGATATAAAAGGAGTTGAAGTTATAGAAATTAGCTTAGAGAACAAATATGCAATAGTTGATATGAAGGATGATATAGATATAACTAAGTTGAAAGAAGTTAT
>OGLO01000081.1_pt1 | contig 32288 bp, 20 predicted proteins | sample 1572891 | NCBI WGS metagenome assembly OGLO01 (sample SAMEA2581999, study PRJEB24529) | metagenome | biome: Human gut stool | place: China | collected 2011
TGACATAATTTTCATTACATCATATGTATATTGACAGTGCATGAGGGTTTCTATTTCATCTGATGATGCTGAGCTTACAGCTTTTTCCATATCACGTACTTCGTAATACAGTGCATCTGATGTATCACCGGCATCAATTACTTCTTTATGACCATCCTCTGTATATGTAATAGTTGCCTGCATTCCTCTTGGATACTCAAAGATTTCCACATATGCCTTGTCAAAAGAGAGCGTAGCACGTTTTGGCTGCTTGGAATGTAGAGATAATGTGACAGTTGCCATTTCCACTGCATCATTCATAAGCAGAATACCTGCCTGTTCATCAACACCGGTTGGTGCATATTTAACCTGTGACGATACTTGTGTTGGTGTTTCCTTGAAGAACCAGCGGATAAGAGAAAGTGAGTAAACTCCAATATCAAGCAATGCTCCTCCAGCAAGCTTACGACTGAAAAATCGGTTTGTCATATTGTAATCCTTGTAGCTTCCAAAATTGACCTGAATTAAATTTAGCCTGCCGAGTTGTCCACTTGCAATTATTTCGTTTAGCTTTTTATAAACAGGCATATGATATATAGTCATGGCTTCAGCAAGAATAACGTTATTTTCTTTGGCCAGTGAGACGGCTTCATCGAGCTCTGCGATATTTAAAGTAATAGATTTCTCACAGAGTACATGCTTTCCATTAGAAAGGGCTTTTCTTAGATAATTGATGTGAGTATTGTGTGGAGTGGAGATGTAAATGATATCCACATCAGGATCATAAAAGACGTCATCAATGTTGTCATATACCTTTGAAATGCCATATTTTTGTGCAAAAGCTACGGCCTTTTCATGAGTTCTGTTGGCAACTGAATAAAGAGTGCGTCCTTCCTTGGAGAGAGCATGCGCGAGCTCATTAGCTATTACACCGCAGCCGAGTGTTGCCCAATTAAGCTGTTTCATGTGAAATCCTCCTTTTTAACTTAAAGTATTGTAGCTGTGATGGTACATAAATTATTTAAAATGGTGTGAAATAACAAAATATAAACTCATTGATGATACCTTTTGACCCTTTAATCATAAAATATGTACCATAATGAACATATTCTAGCATGATGAATTATGAATTACAATGCATTTAGATTCAAAACAGTCAAAAACAGTCAAATTTGATAGTGACTAAATTAAAATTAGTTAATTTGAACTATATTTTAGATTATAAATTAGTAATAGAAAAGATACTAAAATTAGTAATTAGGCAAGTATTAATGATATATATGTTATATTCTGCACTAAAATCAATGTTGTATTTGCATATAGTGCACAATTTTAAAACTTGCTTTATATATTTTCAACAATTTTTAGTGTGATTATTTGTGAATATAAATGACGGATTATGATTGATAATGACGGATTATGAAAATATAATTATACTACAAGTTAAATGAATGTTGAAATGTTTAATACAGTAATTTGAAAATAAGCATTGAATAAATGGCTTATAAAATAAGTCTTTGAATAATTTGATAAACTGGGGTGATTAGATGCTGGCAGAAGATAGATGCAAAAAAATACTCGATATATTAGATTCGATGGGAAGTGTGACTGTTCAGCAGCTTATGGATGAGCTTGATACATCCGAGTCAACAATCAGACGTGATCTGGTTGCAATGGACAAGAAGGGTTATCTCACCAAGGTACATGGTGGTGCGATTGTAAATAATACGAATATCCATACTCAGGATGAGAAGGTTATCAACAGGCTTAAGCAGAATCGCAACGAAAAGGAACAGATTGCCAGATATGCGGCATCACTTATTGTGGATAATGATTTTGTTTATATAGATGCCGGTACTACAACAGCAGTCATGATTGATTATATTACTGCAAAGAATGTGGTTTTTGTTACAAACTCTCTGACTAATGCCAAGAGAATTTCCGATAGGGGATATACAGTATATATTCTGGGTGGCGAGTTCAAGTCTACTACCGAGGCTATTGTCGGAGATGAGGCCGTTGTGACGCTCGATAAATATAATTTTACGAAGGGCTTCTGGGGAACCAACGGAATTACTGTGAAGAATGGATTTACGACTCCGGAGATAAAGGAGGCCATGGTTAAAAAGAAATCCATGGAGAATAGCAAGGAGAAATACATTCTTGCGGATGACAGTAAGTTTTCACAGGTATCAAGCATCAAGTTTGCTGATTTTGAAGATGCTGTAATTATTACAAATGCACTAAGTAATGACAACTATAAGAAATACAAAAATATTAAGGAGGTCTAACATGATTTACACAGTTACTTTTAATCCATCATTAGATTATATTGTTGATGTAACAGATTTTAAGACAGGAGTAGTCAATAGAACGACTGGAGAGAAGATTTTTGCAGGTGGTAAGGGCATCAATGTTTCCATGGTTCTTAAGAATCTTGGAATGAGCAATACTTCACTTGGTTTTACAGCGGGTTTTACAGGAAATGAAATTAAAAGACTTCTAGCAAAAAAAGGTGTTGATACTGATTTTATAGAGGTGGAGGATGGTATTTCACGTATCAACGTGAAGCTTCGCTCAAATGAGGAATCCGAGATTAATGGTCAGGGTCCTGCAATCACTGAGGACAATATTAAAAAACTCTATGAGAAGCTTGACTGCTTAAAGGAGTCTGATGTGCTTGTTCTCGCAGGAAGTATTCCTGATGTGATGCCTTCATCAATGTATATGGATATCATGAAGCATCTTGAGGGTCGCGGAATAAATATCGTGGTTGATGCGACAAGAAATCTGCTCACAAACGTGCTTCCATATAAGCCGTTCCTCATCAAGCCAAACAATCATGAGCTCGGTGAGATATTCGGGGTTGAGATTACAGACAAGGACGATGTGATAAAGTATGCAAAGAAGCTTCAGGAGCAGGGCGCAAGAAACGTGCTTGTTTCAATGGCAGGCGACGGAGCAGTGCTTGTGACTGAGGATGGACAGGAGTTTAAGGCAAATGCACCTAAAGGAAAGCTCAAAAATTCTGTAGGAGCAGGAGATTCGATGGTAGCCGGATTTGTTTACGGATACCTCAAATCAAATGATTATAAGCAGGCATTTATTTATGGCGTATGTACGGGAAGTGCAAGTGCATTTTCTGAGGAGCTTGCTACAAAGCCTGAGGTTGAAGCACTTATTGATAAATGGGACAGTGCTTCCAATTAAACAACGGTATCAAAAAGGTTGATATAAATAATTAAATTAATACATTCTATTAGGAGGAATGATGTATGACAATCAGGGATTTATTGGCAGCTGAGAGTATCAATTTGAATGGTACGCCTGCCGGAAAAACCGAAGCATTGAATCAGTGTATTGATTTGATGGCAAAAAGTGGCAAAATAGCCGATGTGGAGAAGTATCGCAAGGGTGTTTTTGCAAGAGAGGAGGAAGGCACAACAGGAATTGGAATGGGTATAGCAATTCCTCATTGCAAGTCTGATGCTGTTACTAAAGCAGGTCTTGCGGCAATGGTTGTAAAGGATGGGGTTGACTTTGAATCACTCGATGGTACACCTGCAAAGATTATTTTCCTTATAGCTGCACCAAACACAGAGGATAATGTGCATCTTCAGGTGCTTAGCAAGCTCTCTGTTATGCTGATGGACGAGAAGTTTACAAATTCTCTTATCAATGCCGGTTCAGTTGATGAGTTTTTAAATATCATCGATAGCGCTGAAAAAGCAAAGGATGAGAAAGAGGCTGCCAAAGAGGCAAAGGCGAAAGAGCCTGTTGAGGTGAAGAAGGACGATGTATTTATCGTTGCAGTTACAGCCTGTCCTACAGGAATTGCCCATACTTATATGGCTGCTGAGGCTATCGAGAAAAAAGCCAAGGAGCTTGGATATCAGGTAAAGGTTGAGACAAGAGGCTCAGGCGGAGCCAAAAATGTGCTCACAGATGATGAAATCGCAAAGGCTGCAGGTGTTATAGTTGCCTGTGATACAAATGTACCTACAGACCGCTTTGACGGAAAGAAGGTTATTGAGTGTCAGGTTTCTGACGGAATCAATAAGGCAGAAGAGCTCATAAAGAGAATTGCTGCCGGTGATGCTCCTGTATTTAAGGCATCAGGTAAAAAGGAGGCTTCACATTCATCAGTTGGTGGAAAGGAGAGCGTTGGACATCAGATTTACAAGCACCTGATGAATGGTGTTTCACATATGCTTCCATTCGTAGTTGGTGGTGGTATTCTTATCGCAATCGCATTCCTTATCGATGGATTCAGTGTTGACCTTAATTCACTGCCGGCTGACCAGAGAGCAAATTTCGGTACTATTACACAGGCCGCAGCAATGTTTAAGGGAATCGGTGGAACAGCATTTGGATTTATGCTTCCAATTCTTGCAGGCTTTATCGCTATGAGTATTGCTGACCGTCCGGGTCTTGCAGTTGGTTTTGTAGGCGGTTCAATCGCAGCAAACGGTACATCAGGCTTCCTTGGAGCACTTGTAGCAGGTTTCGTTGCAGGATATATTGTGCTCCTCTTAAAGAAGGTATTTTCTAAACTTCCGGAGAGTCTTGATGGTATGAAGCCGGTTCTGCTTTATCCGCTGCTTGGTATATTCCTGGTAGGCGTTATAATGCAGTTTGTAGTTGAGCCTCCAATCGGAGCTTTAAATACAGCTATCAACAATGGTCTTAATGGACTTAACGGTGCAAGCGCAGTAGTGCTCGGAGTACTTCTCGGAGGAATGATGTCAGTAGATATGGGTGGCCCTGTAAACAAAGCCGCTTATGTATTTGGTACAGCTTCAATCGCTGCCGGAAACTACAATATCATGGCAGCAGTTATGATTGGCGGTATGGTTCCACCAATCGCAATCGCTCTTGCAACAATCTTCTTCAAGAACAAGTTCACAGCAGAGGAGAGAAAGGCAGGACCTACAAACTTTATCATGGGATTATCATTTATCACAGAGGGTGCAATCCCATTCGCAGCATCTGATCCGCTTCATGTCCTTCCGGCATGTGTAGTCGGTTCAGCAGTGGCAGGTGGACTTTCAATGGCATTTGGATGTACACTCATGGCACCTCACGGAGGAATCTTCGTAGTTCCTACAATCGGAAATCCGTTAATGTATCTTGTTGCATTAGTAATCGGATCTTTCATTGCATGTGGATTACTCGGATTACTCAAAAAGAAAGTAAGTGAATAAGCAATCCTCAATTATCATTTAATCCAACCTATAAACTAATCAACAAAGGCACTGCTTCGGCGGTGCCTTTGTTGTTATGTTGTGATATAAAAATTAAAAGTATAAACATTCTCTGAAATAACAGCCTCATGCCTTGACGAGTGAATTTTCCAAGCTTAAAGTAGTATTAGGATGAAATAGTAAGTCAAAAAAATCAATTATTTATGAGACTTAAATAAAAAAACAGTGAGGCATAAAATGGGCAAGGTTATAGGTATAGATTTAGGAACAACAAACAGCTGTGTAGCAGTATTGGAGAACAATCAGCCGGTAGTCATAACTAACAGCGAGGGTCAGAGAACAACTCCGTCTGTAGTGGCTTTTACAAAGAATGGAGAGCGACTGGTTGGCGAGGCTGCAAAGAGGCAGGCAGCAGTCAATGTGGACAGGACATTTTTCTCAATAAAGAGACAGATGGGAAGCGATTTCAGGGCAAAAGTGGACGGAAAGCTGTATTCAGCTCCTGAGATTTCTTCTATGATTCTCAGAAAGCTGAAAAAGGATGCAGAGGACTATATTGGTGAGGCAGTGACAGACGCTGTAATCACAGTTCCTGCATATTTTTCGGATGCGCAGAGGCAGGCAACTAAGGATGCAGGAAGGATTGCGGGGCTTAATGTGCTTCGAATCATAAATGAGCCAACCTCTGCGGCACTCGCATACGGACTGGACCACGGACAGCAGCAGAAAATTCTTGTCTACGACCTCGGAGGAGGAACCTTCGATGTGTCTGTTATCGAAATAGGGGACAATCTGATAGAGGTGCTTGCCACAGCCGGTGATAATCATCTGGGTGGAGATGATTTTGATGAGAGAATCACGAATTATCTTGTCACAGAGTTTTACAGACAGCAGAATGTGGATCTGAGAAAGGATAATACTGCTATGCAGCGTGTCAGGGAGGAGGCTGAGAAGGCAAAAAAGGTGCTTTCATCATCATCCTCAACCACTATCAACCTGCCATTTATCACCACTGTAAAGGGACAGCCGGTCCACATGGAGATGAACCTCACAAGGGCTGAATTTAATGAGATAACAAAGGATCTGGTGGAGAGAACTGCTATTCCTGTCAATCAGGCACTTTCAGATGCGGGGATTTGTGCAGCAGAGCTTGGAATGGTGCTGTTGGTAGGAGGCTCGACACGTGTGCCGGCTGTTGTTGAGGAGGTAAGAAGAATTACAGGGAAAGAGCCTTCACACAACCTGAATCCTGACGAGTGCGTGGCACTCGGTGCAGCAGTACAGGGTGGCAAGCTCGGTGGAGCAATTGTCGCAGGCAGCAGTGCGGCAGAGATTATACTGATGGATGTCACACCGCTTTCACTCGGAATTGAGACAGTTGGTGGTGTCTCAACCAAAATTATTGACAGAAATACGACTATTCCTACGAGATACAGCCAGATTTTTACAACTGCAGGAAGCTTCCAGACCTCTGTGGATATAAAGGTACTGCAGGGTGAGAGGCAGTTTGCAAGGGACAATAAGCTGATTGGAAACTTCAGGCTAAAGGGCATCAAGCCGGCTCCGGCAGGTGTGCCGCAGATAGAGGTGACGTTTGATATAGATGCAAACGGCATTGTGCAGGTTTCTGCAAAGGACCTGGGCACAGGAAAGCATCAGGAGATTACGATTACCGCAAGCTCAAATTTGTCTGATTCTGAGATTGAGCAGGCAATCCGCGAGGCACAGGAGTATGAGGCAACAGACGGACAGAGAAAGGCTTATATTGATGCAAGAAGTGAGGCTGATACGCTTGTGCGACAGGTGGAAAATGTCATGGCTGACAAGGAAAAAAGAAAGGCTATGGACAGCGCACAGAAAAAGAGTGTGAAATCGTCACTTTCATATGTGAAGAAGCTTATTTCAAGGACAAAGCCCGGAAATGTGAGCGAAGAGCAGGCTGCCGAGATAAAGCATGCGGCAGATGAACTGAGAAATGCGGCAGCGGGATTGATTTAATTATAGTAACTACTATTATTCATTTGGCTATTTACGAGAAGCGGATTTTCATATAAAATATGGGTAAGTGGTGAGTATTCATAACCACCCTGAATAGTTATAATGTTAATTTAAATCCGAGGAAATAGAAAATGAATGCGAACGATAAAACAGAAAAGGTACTAAGAGAAATTCATATCATGCTCTCAAAGGCGGAGCCGTATAAGCCGGAGCCGAGCAGGGTGATCATAAACAAGCAGCAAATGATAGATTTACTTGCTGAGCTGAATAAGTGTATATATGCAATACAGGATGAGTATGAGCTTACTGAACAGAGTCGCAATCACGCAGAGAGAGAGTTCAGAAAGAAGGGGGATCAGATAGTCTGGGATGCAAGCAGAAAGGCTGAGGATGTGTATGCAGCATCGGTTATCTATACGGATGAGGCGCTTTCAAGAGTGCGTGATATCATCAATGATACCAACGAGTCACTTGAAAAGCTGTGCAAGAATATGAAGGATAAGATTGCAGAGCAGGAGAAGATAGTTAAAACTAATCAGTATGAGCTCAAGGGACAGCTTCAGGATTTGTCCGATACGGAGAAGTATCTTAAGATTATCGATGACAGAAATAAGGAGATAGAACGTCAGAAAAATGCAGGTAAACCTGTAGAGGAGCGTACTATTGACAATGAAGAGAAGTCCATCTATGCAAACAGACAGACTGAAATCAAGGTAAATATGGATTATATCAGAAAACTGGGACTTGCTGAGGGCGAGGACCTGGGAGATGGTGTAGTGGGTGAAGTGAAGCTTGCAGACGATACACCTGATGCCGGATTAAATCATAGCAATGATAAGGATGAAGCCAAGGCTGCCGGCTCAAAATCGTCTGTTGATGAGGATTATAAGGCAATAAGCAGAAAAGCCGGCAATCCACCTGTTATCAACACAAAGGAAGGGAAGGAGCTCACAGACGGTATCCACAGAATGTGGCAGAGCATCACCGGAAATAAAGGAAAATGAAACACACCTATGTAATATAAAGCAGCAGTTCAAAACAGAACGGCTGCTTTTTGGCTTATATTTAAAAGTGGGTAATATTAAGCAGATTTTAAGAAAAACAAAGTGGATAATCTGATAAAATATAGCTGACTAACGGCAGGGGAAGGGTTCTGTTCAAAATTCATAGAAGGAGGATAATATGACAATATTAGTTTGTGATGACGACAAGGAAATAGTTGAGGCAATTGAGATTTACCTGATGCAGGAGGGCTACGACGTGGAGAAGGCATATGACGGCATACAGGCAGTTGAGATTATGAAGAATAAAAAAATAGACCTCATGATAATAGATGTCATGATGCCAAAGCTCGACGGAATAAGAGCTACTCTGCAGATACGAAAGGAAAGCAGGGTGCCGATAATTATTCTCTCGGCAAAGACAGAGGATGCTGACAAGATTTTAGGCCTCAATGTGGGAGCTGATGATTATGTCACAAAGCCTTTTAATCCGCTTGAGCTTGTGGCAAGGGTAAAGTCACAGCTTCGCAGATATACCACTCTGTCAAGCAATGATGCAGCCGGAGACAAGGTTTATGAAGCCGGAGGCCTTTTGGTAAATGATGATTTAAAAAAGGTGACTGTGGATGGTGAGGAGGTAAAGCTCACACCGATTGAGTACAATATTCTGCTTTTACTCCTTAAAAACAAGGGAAAGGTCTACTCAATAAATGAAATATATGAGAGTATATGGAACGAGGAGGCTATAGGCGCCGACAATACAGTTGCTGTGCACATCAGACATATCAGGGAAAAAATAGAGATAAATCCTAAGGAGCCGCGATATCTGAAGGTGGTCTGGGGAGTAGGCTATAAGATAGAGGACAACAAATGAAGCAGTATACGATAGGAAAAAAAGCAGCGGTCATAGTTTTACATCAGCTATGCATGATACTTATGGTGACAGGAGTGTTTGCCACAGGCTATGCATTCAGGCACGATGCGCATGGAAATATTGATATATATACACTAATATCGCTTGCGGGCCTGGTAGGCAGCTTTGTGAGCCTGGCATATATGGCAAACGTGGCAGGCAGAAAATCAGAGGATGATTACACAATATACTATTTACCGATTGACAAGGTATACTCTGATGTGATGCTAGTGATATTTACACTGCTCATGGTATTTATGGGAAAAGTGATTTCAGGCGTAAAGAACCAGCATTTTGACTATGCATCACTCATTATGACGGCCGGCACATTTACTTTTTTGTTTGATATGGCTTTTATTATTTTATACCAGAGCATTGTAAGGAAGATAAAAGGCAATATACTTTGCACACACAGCCTGATGTACAAGGGCTATGAGCTTTTGAAAAGAGTTATTGAGAAAAAGGATATCCATACACAAAAAACCAAAGAGATAATGCGCATACAGGAGGCTCTTGAAGCTATCTCGGAAGGAGCGCTTGACACTACACTTAATGTCAATGAGTTTCATGGGCAGCAGAAAAAGGTGGCGGAGGCTGTCAACCATATACGCCAGGGTCTTATGAGCTCGGTAAATGAGAGCCTTAAAAATGAAAAACTAAAGGCAGACTTAATAACAAACGTATCACACGATATAAAGACACCTCTGACTTCAATAGTCAACTATGTTGACCTACTTAAGAGGGAAAATCTGGAAAATGAAAATGCCAAATACTATATACATGTGCTGGAGGAAAAGTCACAGCGTTTAAAGCAGCTTACAGAGGATTTGGTAGAGACATCAAAGATTACCTCGGGAAATGTGAAGCTCAATATGCAAAAGCTTGATCTGGTTGAGCTTTTATACCAGACCGGAGGTGAATTCAATGAGCGCTTTGAGTCGAGAAATCTCACAATAGTTACAAAAATTCCATCAGAACAGATATTTATCTATGCGGATGGGCGTCAGCTTTACCGCTCTATTGAAAATCTGTATACTAATGCCGCAAAATATGCACTGGAAAATACCAGAGTGTATGTAGAGCTTGAAAAGGCAGATAAAAAGGCAGTTTTTACAATAAAGAATGTGTCTAAGAACGAGCTTGACATAGTAAGCAACGGAAATGTGGACCTGACAGAGCGTTTTGTGAGGGGAGAGAGGTCGAGAACCACTGAAGGAAGTGGACTTGGACTTTCGATTGCAAAGAATCTGACCCATTTGATGGGAGGAAAATTCGAAATTAAGGTAGATGGTGATTTATTTATTGCCACAATTACCTATAATATTATATAATAGTAAATAAAAGAATTTTGAAATACACATACGGAGGTAGAATAAGTGAAATTATATGAAAATGGTGCTTACCTTTTAAACGGTAAGGAAGTAATAATTGATGGACCAGAGGCTCAGGCAGCTGTCAAAAGCAAGACCGGCATGGACATCGATAAACAGACAGCTAAGCAGGAGACAATTGCTTACGGTATTTTAAAGGAGCACAATACATCCGGCAATATGGACAAGCTTCAGATTAAGTTTGATAAGCTTACATCGCATGATATCACATTTGTAGGTATCATCCAGACAGCACGAGCTTCAGGACTTGAGAAATTCCCTATCCCGTATGTACTTACAAACTGTCACAACAGCCTTTGTGCAGTTGGTGGAACAATCAATGAGGATGACCACATGTTTGGTCTCACATGTGCAAAGAAGTACGGCGGAATCTATGTACCACCTCATCAGGCAGTTATCCATCAGTTTGCACGAGAGATGCTTGCCGGCGGCGGAAAAATGATACTTGGTTCTGATTCACATACACGTTATGGTGCACTTGGTACTATGGCAGTCGGCGAGGGTGGACCTGAGCTTGTTAAGCAGCTTCTTGAACAGACATATGATATTGATATGCCTGAGGTAGTAGGCATTTACCTGACAGGAGAGCCAATCAAGGGCGTTGGACCACAGGATGTCGCACTTGCAATTATCGGTGAGGTATTCGGAAACGGCTTCGTAAAGAACAAAGTTATGGAGTTTGTAGGACCGGGTGTGTCTAATCTGAGCGTTGACTTCCGTATAGGTGTCGATGTTATGACAACAGAGACTACATGTCTTTCTTCTATCTGGAGAACAGATGACCAGGTTAAGGAATTCTTTGAGATTCACGGTAGGGCTGAGGACCACAAGGAGCTTAATCCGGGTGAGGTGGCTTACTACGACAGATTTATTGAGATTGATTTAAGCCAGATCCGCCCAATGATAGCTATGCCATTCCACCCAAGCAATACCTATACTATCGATGAGCTCAATGCAAACCTCATGGATATTCTCGATGACTGTGAGAAGAGAGCTGAGGTAAGCTTTGACGGCAAGGTGAAGCTTGATTTAAAGAGTAAGGTAAGAGACGGAAAACTGTATGTAGACCAGGGAATCATCGCAGGCTGTGCAGGCGGTGGATTTGAGAATATCTGCGATGCGGCTGACATATTAAACGGACATTCAATCGGAGCAGACGAGTTTACACTGAGTGTTTACCCGGCATCTACTCCAATATACATGGAGCTTGTGAAAAACGGAGCTGTAGCAAAGCTTCTTGAGACAGGTGCAATCGTAAAGACTGCTTTCTGCGGACCTTGCTTTGGTGCAGGAGATACACCTGCCAACAACGCATTCTCTATCCGTCATTCAACAAGAAACTTCCCTAACAGAGAGGGTTCTAAGGTACAGAACGGACAGATCAGCTCAGTGGCACTCATGGATGCACGTTCAATCGCTGCAACAGCAGCAAACAAGGGCTTCCTTACATCAGCAGCGGATATTGATGTCAACTTTACAAAGCCAAAATATTTCTTTGACAAGACTATATATGAGAACCGTGTATTTGACAGCCATGGAGTGGCAGATCCTTCAGTTGAAATCCAGTTCGGACCAAACATCAAGGACTGGCCGGCAATGAGCGCGCTTCCTGAGAATATGCTCCTTAAGGTGGTTTCAGAGATTCATGATCCTGTTACTACAACAGATGAGCTCATTCCTTCAGGAGAGACATCTTCATATCGTTCAAACCCTCTTGGACTTGCAGAGTTCGCACTTTCAAGAAAGGATCCTGAGTATGTAGGCAGAGCAAAGGAAATCCAGAAGGCCCAGAAGGCTATAGAGAGTGGTGAGTGCGCAGGAAAGGCTGTTCCTGAGGTTGCTGAAATCATGGGAGTAGTAAAGAAAAAATTCCCTGAGGCAAGCCATGAGAATATGGGCTTCGGAAGCACAATTTTTGCTGTTAAGCCGGGTGACGGCTCAGCAAGAGAGCAGGCTGCCAGCTGCCAGAAGGTACTCGGAGGCTGGGCAAATATCGCAAACGAGTATGCCACAAAGAGATACCGTTCAAACCTTATCAACTGGGGAATGCTTCCATTCATCATCGATGAGGGAGAGCTTCCGTTCCACAACCTCGACTATATCTTCCTTCCGGGAATCAAGAAGGAAATCGAGGATGCAAAGACGGAGTTTGAGGCATATGTTGTCAAGGATGGTGAATTAAAGCCATTTACACTGAAGATGGGTGAGCTCACAGATGATGAAAGAGAGATAATATTAAAGGGATGTCTCATCAACTATAACCGTAAATAAGGAGAGTTTAATCCGATGGAAGAAACCGGAAAAGCTGGTAAAAAATCAAACATTGAGATAAATGCAGATAAGGGTGCGAAGCAGAATTCGCACCCGGGGCGTGAGGAATGGCCACATCTGATCAGAATAGGTGTCATGGTATTTGTCACGTTTGCAGTCTGTATACTGTTTTTCTTTGCACTGTACAGATTTGAGGGCTTTGCAGGCATATGGAGTAAGCTGCTTGCGGCAGCAATGCCTATTATAATGGGACTTGTGCTTGCATACCTGATGAATCCTGTCATGTTGTGGCTGGAAAGATGCTTTAAAAAGCTTCTTTCCAAAAAGATGAAAAGCGAAAGCAAGCTGCGAAAGGTTTCAAGAGCTCTTGCAATCACAGGCTCGGTTATTATTCTTGTAGCGATTATTTCGCTCCTCATTGCGGCTATTGTGCCTTCTGTCATAGCAAGTATATCGGGACTTATGAAGACACTGCCAAAAGATGTTGCGGCATTCATCAACATGATAAAGAACGGCAATTTCGGGGACAGCAAAATTGCTGAGCTCGCGAGCACAGGTTTACAGAATGCAACCGACTACATTGAGGATTATGCCACAGAAAAGCTGATTCCTGAGGCACAGAAGTATGTTGCACAGATTACAACCGGTGTGATTTCGGTAGTCAGAGGCTTATTTAATTTTATTATCGGAATAATCGTGATGGTCTATGTGATGAGTATTCAGGAGACTCTCGCAGGACAGAGCAAAAAGATAATATATGCTGTCTGCAAGCCAAAGACAGGCAATATCATCATTGAGACGATCAGAAAGACAAATGAGATTTTTGGAGGCTTCATAAGCGGTAAGATTATAGATTCACTGATTATAGGTGTGATTGCATATTTCGGATGTCTGATTTTAAGGATTCCATCATCGGTGCTCGTTGCAGTGATTATCGGCGTCACAAATGTGATTCCGGTATTCGGACCGTTTATCGGTGCAATTCCATCGTTACTCATAGTAGTAATTCAGAGTCCGTGGCATGCGCTTTATCTTCTGATATTTATTGTCGTGCTGCAGCAGGTGGATGGCAATATAATAGGGCCTAAGATACTTGGCTCATCTACCGGTCTTTCGACCTTCTGGGTTATGTTTGCCATACTAATCGGCGGAGGAATGTTTGGTTTTCTTGGAATGTTACTTGGTGTTCCAACCTTTGCTGTGATATACTATATTGTGAAAAGAGTTGTTAATTATGCTCTCAGGAAAAAGAAGCTTCCTGAGGACACAAGGGATTATACAAAGACAACAGGCGTAGATACCAAAAATAATAAGCTTAAATACGAGTAGGTGAAATAAGTGGATAAATACGAATACAATCTCAAGCTGGATCAGATAAAAGCCCTAAGCGCCGAGGAGGGCTATATGAGCGCAGCAGAGATTGCGGATAGCATAAATTGGAACAAAATTAAAAATGTAAATACACTCGTTAAAATCGGCGAAATCTACGAGAAGGCCGAAAGATACCAGGATGCAAGGGACATACTTTTAATGGCCTATGACCGTTCACCAATCGGCAGGATGATTATATACAGACTGGCTGAGGTCGCCATCAAGATGGGTGATTATGATGCTGCTACAGAGTATTATGATGAGTTTGTTGAGATAGCGCCTCATGATGATATGAAGTATGTATTAAGATATGCCATCAAAAAAGGGCAGGGAGCTTCATTTGATGAGCTTATCACTATTCTTGAAGAGTACAAGGATGAAGAATACACTGAGGAGTGGGCATATGAGCTTGCATATCTATACCACAAGGCCGGAAAAGCCGATAAGTGTATAGATGCCTGCGATGAGCTCATTCTGTGGTTCGGAGACGGACCATATGTGGAGCGCGCGCTGGAGCTTAAGATGCTTTATCAGCCACTTACCAAGGCTCAGGAGGAAAAGTACAGACGATTCAAGGCAGAGAAGGAAAAGCCGGCTAAGATAAAGGATGAGGCTGAGGTCACTGAGATAGGTGCCATGGAGATGGTAAAGGGCGGAGAGATAGTGCATGATGACGTAACTATTCCGCAGATTACTGTAAATCAGGAGAAGTTCAATACTGTAAATTTACAGCAGGAGATTGCCAAGGGTATGCAGCAGATCATGGAGGCCAAGGGCAAGAATGAAGTTGCTGATACGATGGATACCATCAAAAAGATAGTTGAGGATATTCCTTATCTCAAGCTCGAAAAGGAGCAGGAAGAGTATGCACAGCAGCCGGAAGAGACAGAGCATATCGCTACAGATGAAGAGATAGATGGTTCACTTAAGTTGAATTTCAAGGAGCTTTTGGGTGAAGACGCTGACGGACAGATGTCTATGGTCATGAGTGAAAAGACTCAGCTTGAGCATCAGATTACAGGACAGATGTCTATACAGGATGTGCTTGAAGAATGGGAAAAGACCAGACATGCGGCTGAAATTGCACTTAAAGAGGCTGAGCAGCAGAAGCTTGAGTCAGCTAAGGCAAGAGCACTTCAGGAGGCAGGAGACATCATGGAGAGACTAAATGATGTCATTCCAAAGCTGGATGCAGGTGTCACTCCGAAGGAACTTCTTGAGGAGGAGTATTTGAAGGTCCCGGTTGATATTATAGAGCAGAAAGCTGCCGTGAAGGAGCCTGAAGAAGAGCAGAAACCGGATATGCAGGAGCTTTATGCAGATGAGACTGTGGATGAAGTACAGGAGCCGCAGGAAGCACCCAAAGAGGCTATAGACGAAGCACAGGAGTCGCAGGAAGCACCGGAAGAGGCTATAGACGAAGCACAGGAGCCGCAGGAAGCACCGGAAGAGGCTGCAGATGAAGTCAAGGAACCGGTTGGAGAGCCGGAGGATATAATTATGGCAGAGGAGTCTGAGAAAGACGAGATACTCATGCAGCCGACTACCATGATGCCTGAAATAACAGATGATATGTTAAATGTCGATGATGATACATCAGATGATGAGGCTTCACAGGAGAAAGAAAACGTTTCTGAGAAGAGAGATTTTGATCATGTGACATCATTTATCGAGCAGGAAATAGCCAAGATGACAGCAAAAAATCCGGGACTGGAGAAGAAGCTGGATATGGCTAAGACAAGAAAAATGCCGGATATTTCATTGCCGGAGGATTTAGACAGCGAAGAAGATGACTTGAAATTGAAAGAAACAAAACATATAAAAGAGCTTACAAGCGAACAGAAAGCTATATTTTCATATTTCATACCGGTAAAGGGTATGGAGGATCAGATCTGCAAGGCATATAATGCAGTGCTTGATCATTTCAACAGGAAAGAAAACGCATCCACAGGCAACCTTATTATACAGGGAGAGCAGGGATGCGGAAAGACAATGCTTGCTACAAGCTTTATAAAGGTATTACAAAAAGATGGTGAACAGCTTACAGGAAAGATGGGCAAGATTGATGCTGCCGCACTCAATAAAAAGGATGTGCAGCAGGTAGTCAGAAAGATAACAGGAGGCTGTCTCATCATAGAAAGAGCCGGTGACATCGACCGCAGCATAGCTGCCCAGCTATCATTTTTGATGGAGCATGATATTACAGGAACACTCTATATACTTGAGGATACATCAAAGGGTATAAAGAAGGCTCTCTCAATGGATGAGGGCTTTGCATCCAAGTTCACGGAAAAGATATCGGTCCCTATTTTTACAAATGATGAACTCGTATTGTTTGCCAAATCGTACTCTGCAGAGCTTGGGTACAAGATAGATGAGATGGCTATTCTGGCATTGCATAACAGAATCAGCAATATTGAGAGGATAGACCAGGCTACCACTCTGACAGAGGTCAAGGATATAATTGACGAGGCCATAGACAGGGAGGCTCACAGCGGACTTAAGAAGGCTATAAGTATTCTGACAGCCAGGCGATATACAGATGATGACCGAATTGTACTCAAAGAGGATCATTTCAGGGAAAAATAAATACTTATGGGGGGTATATATATGTGTAATTTTACAGCAATGGATTGTTACCTGTTCGGTCAGGCAACACACTATGATATCTACAAGAAGATGGGTGCTCACTTAGCTGAGCGCAAAGGAAAAAAAGGAGTGTGCTTTGACGTCTGGGCGCCACATGCGAGGGAAGTATACGTGTTTGGTGAGTTTAACGACTGGAATGAGACCAGTCATGAGATGAAGCGTGTAGAGCCGGAAACCATGGGAGTGTATGAGCTTTTTGTACCGGGAGCGCAAAAGGGTCAGATGTATAAGTTTATTATAGTCACTGAACAGGGGGATAAGCTGTACAAGGCGGATCCATACGCAAACTACGCAGAGCTTCGTCCGGGAACAGCGTCAATCATCACAGATATCGAGCATTTCACATGGACTGACAAAGAGTGGATGGATAAGAGAGCAGCAAAGTCAGATGCTGATGTATATTCTTCACCTATGGCTATATATGAGTGCCATCCGGGCTCATGGATGAGACATCCGGGCAGGGATGATGAGGGCTTTTATACATACAGGGAGCTTGCAAAATCACTCATATCCTATGTAAAAACTATGGGATATACACATATTGAGCTTATGGGTATTTCAGAGTATCCGTTTGATGGCTCATGGGGATATCAGGTGACAGGCTACTATGCACCTACATCGAGGTATGGAAAGCCTGAGGATTTTGCATACTTTGTTGATCAGTGCCATAAAAATAATATCGGAGTAATCCTCGACTGGGTACCTGCACATTTCCCAAAGGATGCGCATGGACTTGCCAATTTCGACGGAACAGCCACATATGAGTATGCAGACCCAAGAAAGGGAGAGCATCCTGACTGGGGCACAAAGATATTTGACTACGGTAAGAATGAAGTAAAGAACTTCCTTATCGGAAGTGCATTGATGTGGATAGAAAATTACCACGTAGACGGACTCCGTGTGGATGCAGTGGCGTCAATGCTTTATCTTGACTATGGAAAGAGCGACGGACAGTGGGTGCCAAACAAGTTCGGAGGCAATAAGAACCTAGAGGCAGTAGAGTTTTTCAAGCATATCAATACACTCATACTTGGAAGAAATCACGGAACTGTAATGATAGCCGAAGAGTCTACCGCATGGCCAAAGGTAACAGGCAAGGTAGAGGAAGACGGACTGAACTTCAGCTACAAGTGGAACATGGGATGGATGCATGACTTCCTTGATTATATGAAGCTGGATCCATATTTCCGTAAAAATAACCACAACAAGATGACATTTGCGATGAGCTATAATGAGAGTGAGAAATATATTCTGGTACTGTCACATGATGAGGTGGTACATCTGAAGTGTTCTATGCTCAACAAAATGCCGGGCTTAGAAGGGGATAAATTCAAGAACCTCATGGCAGGATATGCATTTATGATGGGACACTGTGGAAAGAAGCTTCTTTTCATGGGACAGGAGTTTGCACAGAAGCAGGAGTGGAGTGAGGAAAGAGAACTCGACTGGTATCTGCTTGAGAATCCGGAGCATAAAAAGATCCAGAACTGGGTAAAGGAGCTGCTTCACCTCTATAGGAGAAACCGCTGTCTGTATGAGCTGGATTCAAGCTGGGAAGGCTTTGAATGGATAAATGCAAACGATGCAGACAGAAGCATCTTCAGCTTTATCAGAAAGAGTAAGGATGGCAAGAATAATATGCTCTTTGTCATCAATTTCACACCGGTAGAGAGACCTGATTACAGAGTCGGAGTGCCAAAGCACAAGACATATCAGCTTGTTTTAGATAGTGAGGATCCTAAGTTTACAGGCAAAACGGTACAAGAGCCTGTAAAGAAGGCTGCAAAGGGCAGAGGCAAGGCAGCAAAACAGTCATATAAGAAGCTGGACTATAAGGCAGTCAAATCAGAGTGTGACGGCAGACCATTTTCATTTGCTTATCCACTTGCGCCTTACGGAGTTGCTGTATTTAAATACTAATATACCGGTAAACAGCAGGGTAAAGGACCGCGCCAATTTAAGGCGCGGTCTTTATTTTTGCGTATTATATGTCGATATATAATAAAAAGATAACTATTCAGAACCACCCCCTCACATATGAGAAAAAAATATCCATAAATAAAGGCTGCAGAGATGGTATATATGCAGGGCACGGAGCAGGAAATATGCAGATAGAGAATTTGATTAATAAAAGCACAGATACGAAAAATACGGACACAAAAACCATAAATGACATGACAACGGGTATGCGTGTGTCAGACTACATAAAGACAGACAGCAGTTACAATATGTCAAAAAAGGCGGCTGTTGTCGGTTCGTCAAACTCTGTTGATATGTCGGATACTATATATGCAAGACCACAGGCTAAAAATGAAGCCGGGAACAGCGATGACACAGATATGGCAGAAAATCTGCTAAATGACATGAATCAGACCTCAGAAAACAGGCGAAATGATATGATTGTCACTGCAAGCACCACCACGAGTGATGATTACAAAGCTGCAAAGGATGACGGCTACGATGTCATTGTCACTGAGACCGATAAGATAAAAGCAGTGCTGGCAAAGGCAGGTGTAGATATATCCATATATGGAGATGATCTGAGCATGGAGCAGCTTACAGACATCACGGGAAGCCAGACTGAAGCGGCCATGCTTGTCAATCAGATGAAAGCATATGATATTCCTGCTACAGATGACAATATAAAGGCAGGTACAGATGCCATAGACCGGGCAAAGAGCCTTACAAATATATCCAATGAGACAAAGGCATATCTGGTCAGAAATAACATGAATCCGACGGTTTCCAATGTATACAAGGCTACGTACAGCAGCAGTCAGGTACAAGATTACAGGCAGAAAACCAAAATGACGGAGATATCAGATGAGCTGTTTGAGGAGCTTAAGCCACAGCTTAAACAGATATTAGAGGAAGCTCATATAGACAGTAGTGATGAGAATCTGAATCAGTGCAGATGGCTGATAGATGAAGATATAGCCGTTACACCTGACAATGTGCTGCTTGCGAATCAGGTAGACTGCATCAACGCAGCAGAAGAAAATGTGAGCAGTGATTTTTATGCAAGGGCAGTGACAGAAGCACTGGCAATGGGAAAAAAGGCTACAGATGCCACTATGTCACAAGATGGTCTGATATTTGACATGGCAAAGAAAGCCTGTGATGTATTAGGTGAGGCGACCGCAGATGACATTGTCACATTAGAGTCAGATAACATACCTGTCACGATAGAGAATCTGTCAAAGCTTATAGCTGCAAGGGGCAAGGATAGTGCAGCATCGCAAGCCTCAGCGAATAAAGCTGCGGATAATCAGATTACAGACAGCCGGGAAGCAAGGCTTGTGACAGCTCAAAGAAAGCTTGAGGAAGCGAGACTTTCCATGACAGCAGAAGCCAACCTTTCACTCATAAAAAAAGGAGTTTCAATAGACACAGAGCCTATTGAACGTGTAGTGGAGCTGCTTAAGCAGCAGGAAAATAAATACTACGGAGCGCTGTTTGGTGATAGCAGTGTAGAGGCATCTGATGATAGGGTACGTATGTACAATAATGTCTGTGATATTTTCAATCAGATGAAGCAGCAGCCGGCGTATGTACTGACCCTGGAATCCGCTGATGACACTGTGTATGAGCTGTATACAGCAGGCAAAGCAATGAAGCAGTCATTAGAAGCAGCAGCCTCAGGATATGAGACTCTTATGACATCACCGCGGGCAGATATGGGAGACAGTATATCAAAAGCATTTCAGAATGTGGATGATATACTTAAAGAGCTTCAGATAGATACATCTGAAAGCAATCGCAGGGCTGTGCGGATACTTGCGTACAACAGTACCGACATCACAGAGGACAATATAAAGCAGATAAAGTCTGTAGATGAGCAAGTGCAGAGAGCATTCAGCGATATGACACCGGCGGTGACGATTGAGATGATAAAAAGAGGCATATCACCGCTTGATATGAGCATGAGTGACATAAGTGAAACTGCCAGACGGATAAAATCAGAAAATCCTGACGAAAGGGATGAGAAATTCAGCGAGTTTCTCTGGAAGCTTGAAAAGAAAAATGAAATCTCAGAGGAGGAAAGAGACTCATATATAGGCATATACAGGCTTATTTCACAGGTGGAGCAGTCAGATGGTGCTGTGATAGGCTCACTTGTTAATCAGGGAGCAGATATTACAATGAAAAATCTGCTTACAGCGGTCCGGGTACGAGGAAAGAGTGCCATGGACTATAAGGTGGACGATACCTTTGCCGGAGTGGACAGTGTAAGCAGGGGCATTAAAATTGACTCACAGATAGAAAGCGCATATCATACAAACTGCCTAAGGGATGTGCTTGATACACTTTCAACTGAGAAAATGGAGTTTGTGCAGTATGACAGCTGGCTTGATATGACTCCGGAGCAGTTAAGGCAGGCTGTATATGAGGCAGACGAGGATAACGCACTGTCAGAGCAATATGCCACAGAACAGCTAAGACAGTTCAATCAGGCAGTTTCGGTGCCTGAAAGTGTGTATGCATTTTTGGAGAAATATGATGTAAAAACAACCGCGGTAAACCTCATGGCGGCGTCACGGCTAATGAAAAATCCGTCAGAGGCAGTAAGAAATCTCTGGGAGCATGGAGACAGTGCTACGGCAAGGGCTCTTTTGGATGAGACTCTCAGACGGTTTTCTGAGTCGGTCAAAAATCCAAAGGAGCTTGCGCAGGCGCAGGAAACGCTGGCTGATACAGCTGAGCACGTGATGGATTCGATGATTATAGAGGACAGGCGCACCGGCTCATTAGATATCAGACAGATGAAGCTATTATGCAGTCAGCTAAGGATAGCTTCAAATATGTCGAGACAGGAAAATTATATTGTACCAATAGAGACTGCAGACGGGGTCACAGGTATGAAGCTTCGCATAGTAAGAGGTGAAGATAAAAAGGGACTGGTTGACATATTCCTTGAGGATAAAAAATGCGGCAGGGTAGCTGCATATTTTGAGGCAAAGGAAAACTCAGTATCTGCTATGATAGTCACAGACGAAGAGCAGACTAAAAAGCTGTTTGAAGACAATATCACTATGTTTGAGGCAGGAATAAGTGATGGTGAACAGCGTGTGCGCATAGATGTGGCACTGGAGCATGATATATCTGCAAAAGAGTCTAAGATGTCAGATATGAAATCGAATACTGAGTCAGATAATGAGACAAAAAAGCAGCTTGATGGCGGTGAAAGTGTCCAGACAACCAGACTATATCACATCGCAGAGCAGTTTATTGTAAATGTCCAGAGGGTGATTGCGCAAGATAGTCTGTAACACCGATATATATTGCATGTGCCAGGTCATCCTGATAGTTTTTGTCAGTAAGAAGAAGTGTCTCAGCAGGATTACTCAAGAATCCACATTCTACGATTACGGTCGGGGATGTGGATTTTTTAAGTATAAAGTATTCTTTATTGGGCTTAATGCTTCGTGGCTTTGCGACACAAAGAGAAGTGTTTAAAGCTCCAAGAACAGAGGATGCGAGCTCTTTTCCTGCATCAGAGGCTTCATAATAGAATACCTGTGGACCGCAGCTTGAACTGTCCTCAAAGCTGTTTTGATGGATACTGATGCTGACTGCCACATTGCTTTTAGACATCAGGGCAGTTCTCTTTGTCAGATCATCTGTCTTTGGATGCTTGGAATTATCCGGGGCGAGGTCGCAGTCGGTGGTTCTGGTCATGACAACAGTAAAGCCTCTGTTTTCAAACAGCTGTTTAAGAGCCATTGCAATACTGAGGTTGACATCCTTTTCCATGACGCCGGAGGTGGAAATCTTACCGGGATCACTTCCACCATGTGCTGGTTGTAGTTTACGCAAATTGTGATAAGTATTCCCCAGTATATATGGGGAGTTAGAAATGTATTGAGATTAGATAGCCTTTTTCTCCAAGTCCTCACAGTAAACGCTTGAAAATAAATGTTCCAGTTCATTTCCGAAGTTGTATGAGATTTTAAGTTTGCGGTTTTCATAAACTGTTATCTGGTCTATCATTTCCACAATAATATCTCTGTCTAATTCTTCAATGTCTTTCAGTTCCAACAACCGCCTTAACCACGGTGTTTCAAAAACATCTTCTGTTACACTTTCTTTTTTCTTTTCTTCCAGCGTTTCAATCTGTTTGGAGTAAAGCGTTTCTTTTTGTTGATAGTCCTCTCGATAAGAAAGAAATTCTTCTTTAGAAATCAGTTCGTCTTTGTAATCTTCATAAATTGACTTTTTCAGTTTCTTTACTCTTTCAAGTTCTGTTTTTAACTTTGTCAGTTCTATGTCAGTTGATTTTCTGATTTTTGTTGCTGTGAAAGATTGTGATTTTACAAGTTCCTGCAAGTTCTCTACATTGCGGATAATCTGCTTTAAATCTCCCAGCACAATATCATTCAATACTTGAACTGAGTATGCGGAGTGCAATAGTCCTTTCCACTTCTTTTGTAAGTTCCACAATAGAATGAATAAGACCTGCTTCCGTCTGCACGTCGCCAGAAATTTTTCATCATTGCCCGACCACAATCGCCACACTTTATAAAGCCTGCAAAGATATTTTTATTTGTTTCTAAATCAATATCCCTATGCTTTTTCGTCAGCAGTTTTTGTACCTTATCCCACAGTTGACGGTCTATAATCGGTTCATGCGTATTTTCAACTCTTATCCAGTTTTCTTTCTCAACTGGTCGCTGTTTGCTTCTCATACGCTGATGTTTCTTCCCTTGTATCATGTTGCCGATATACATTTCATTTTTCAACATGATATTTACTGTTGAATACGTCCAATAGGAAGTTTTCTCCAAACGGTTGCAATTTTTATAATTTTCACCGTTGAGCTTTTTATATTCCGACGGACAAAGGATACCCTCTGCATTTAGTATTTTTGCAATGCTTTGTTTTCCTATTCCTTGTGCATACATAGTAAATACTCGTTTTACAACTTCGGACGCATATTCATCAATCACAAGTTTATTTTTATTTGCAGGAGATTTCTTATAACCATAACTTGTAAAAGCTCCGATAAATTCTCCTGCTTTCTGCTTTGATTTTACAGTCGCTTGAACTTTATTAGAAATATCTCTGGCATACTGTTCGTTAAATATATTTTTAATAGGAAGTAACATATCGTATGCCTGCTTCATACTATCAATATTATCTGTTACAGAAATAAAACGAACATTAAGCTCTGGAAATATTCTTTCCAAATATCGCCCCGTATCAATGTAATCTCGTCCAAAACGGGAAAGGTCTTTTACAACAACACAATTTACCTTGTTATCTTCAATGTCAGCAATCATTCTATGAAAGTCTGGTCTATCGAAATTCGTTCCCGTAAAACCGTCATCAATATAAACATCATATAAGATAAAGTCATCATGCTTATTCACATATTCTGTTAAAAGTTTTCTCTGATTTCCTACACTATCGCTTTCTTCCTTATCTCCGTCCTCTCGTGATAATCTGATATAAATAGCTACGTTAAATAAGCTTGAACCTTTTTGATAAATCATTTTTCCACCTATTCAACTGCCGTACCTATAATAATATCATACAATAAAGTACGGCTTCTTTCCATGATTTTCAAAGGTTTTCCCCTCTTGATATGCGTTTTTAATATGAGATTTCACGATACGGATAAGTAATTCTTCTACAGAAAATTTACATAAAAATTCTCGTTCTACAATATATTGTGCAGGTTTTTTTTTAGTCAATGTATCAGCTCCCTTAATCAACTATCTATTCTCAACATACGCACATAGGCTTATCCAATATGCGTATTTTTCACAATGTTACAGAAGCAAACAGATGGTATTGGAAAGCTTTGTTAGTATCTCAACTATTCCCATTCTTGTGGGCAGAACTGCACCATATCGGTACGGAAAGGTGTGATTTGTTGCAGGAATTTGAAAAGATTTGAAAAAATTTTCGGATACAAAAAAGCCCGCACAAAACATGAATTTTGTGCGAGCTACTGGGATAGTGTATTTAATTGTAGATAGTATGCTGTTAAATCAGATTTGAATATATCGAATTGTACTTAAAGCTTAAAGGCACATTCATCACTCCATTTTTGGTTTGGATGTTTCAATGTAATAAATATGTTCCTTGTTCCACTGTTTTAAACAAAAACAAAATTCGATAACAGCCAAAGCAATATTATATGTATGGGATAGAAAATATAAAAGAGATATTTACACTTTTTTCCTCGTTGATGATTGTATGATAGTATTAGCGGAAGAGCAAGAACCATAATCCACTGATACTGAATTGTAAATATATTCCCTCCTACATCCATAGGAGAAATTCCACCTATTATAGACAATAGATATTCCATACCATGGGAAAGCCCTGTTCCTATTATCGGAATTAATTCCTTGATTTTCCATAAAATAATGGGAACAATATTAGTGGACATAAAAAACATATACACAACAACAAATATCATATACGACAGAATAAGTCTTTTCTTGTTGTCATAAGCTAAATACATTATAATTCCTAAAACAACAAAAATAAGTCCCCCTTCCGTTGTAAACACACTTCCCAAAAGAGCTGGTATCAAATAGAAGCATATTGTTTCCGTATACATATTACTAATTGAACTCAGATAACCACATACTATACATACAATAACTTGATAAGCAATATATAAACTTAGTACTTTTATCCAGGAAACAGCCTTTTGGTTTTTTCTTATTTCTAAGATTTCACATATGCATGCAACGATAAATAATGTTCTAAAGAAATTTAATTCAATTTGTGTACTCATTTGAATAACAGCCATCACAATACTTGCTAAATATAGCCTCAATATATACATCCGCTTAGAACTAGTATACTTTACGCCATTAACAACACCAAAAATAAAAATAGGTGCAGCGATTCGTCCTATCCAATGTAACGGCAAAGACATTGGCAAATCAGGAAAGAAATAAGCTATATGGTCTAAAAACATAGCAATCATAGCTATTATTTTTAACTGAAATATATTCATTAACAATACTCCTTGATTTTATTTTAAAAATATGATATTACAAATTAATCAAAAAAACAAGGTGAAAGGAGAAATTTCATGTGTAAGATATCCAAAAAAAATATTTTCGCTTCTTTATTGGCAGTGTCTATGATTTTCACAATGATGTCGACAACTGTTGTTCATGCTCAGTCAGTTAAAGATGGAAGTAATGAGGTAACCGTTACACCAAATGTTGGAGTTTCTTATGTTTCTCCAGAAGAAACTATTGAAACAAGAGGTACATCAAGACCTAGTAAGGTATGGAACATCAAGAGTAAAGGGCAATACGATTTTGCTGGTTCCTCTCATTATCAAAACTTGTATACTAATTATAAGTTTACAGGAAAAACGAGTTATAAGGTTTATGTAGAGAACACCGGAGATAATCCAATTACTGTGACAGCTAAAAGGCTTACTAAGACTTATGGCTCTACAAAAATTAGTGCTGGTAAAACTGGTTCTTTTGAGTTTTCTAATATTAAAAGCGATACTGAGTTTTATATTGTTTTTGAAGGAAATGGATACTCATTTAGCGGACATGTAAAATAACTTAAATACAGAAGAGAGTAAACGTTATGCTTGCTCTCTTTTTATATTAGAATCCTCCAGCTGCTACCCCTATGTAGAACAAGCTCATACTGCGATACCTGAGTCGCCTTTGTCTGATTATTAAGAAATTATACGGCAACGCGTGCTTTCACATTGCTTGTCTGTTCTCTCTTAAATTTCTTCTTTTTCTTATATTTTCGTTGTTTTCATCACTTGCGTTATCTACAACCTCCATGCCCCGGGTCAATTACAATAACGGTGGAATTAGTGTTTTTGCCGGTATTTTTTGCAAGAGCACAGACACCTCTTCCGAGGTAGAAGGACAGAATAAAGAGAGCTAAAATAAGACAGTATTTGTTTTTCTTAATAATGTACATATATTTTTTCATATAAGATACCTATAAAAAACCCGATGCACATAGAAGGCATCGGGTGTGTTTGTATATTATATGATTGGCTGATATCATTTATAACCTATAAAAGGTACTGAGTTAGACTGTAGCTGTAAAGGTACGGCCTCTTTCAGTAAGCCTTAAGCAATCAGTTCAGATATTTGATAACAGTATCCCAGACAGATGAATTCTCAAAGCCAAGCTTCCAGAATGCTGCACCGGCGAGCTTATTGTCGTCGACGAGCTTGAGCCTTTTCTCTAAAGATGTAGTGTCCTCGAGCCATACCTTGTACAGCTTGTTGGATACAGACCACTCAGCGTAGTTCTGACCGGATTCCTCATCAAGAGCAGCAGTGGCATTGTTTGTGGCAAGCTGTGCTGCAGCTGCGTCCATACTATATACCTGTGAGGCAACAGTGTACTTTGACTGATCCTCGGTATCGGTTACGGCATCATCGTCCTCCTTTGGAGTGAGCTCCCATATTCTGGTATAAAAAGGCATGCCGAGAATAATCTGGTCAGCGGGAACCTCCTTCAGAGTGGATTCAACACCCTCAGTTACCCACGGAATGGAAGAAACTGAGCCGGCATCAGAGCCCTTATAGTGTTCATCGTATCCCATAATCACAATATAATCGGCAAAGTTTGCCATATCAGAGCGATTGAAGAACTTGTTGAAGCTGGCAGGTACTGTGACATCAACTGAAAGTGATATACCGTTATTGTGACACTTTATGGCGAGCTCTCTGATAAACTCGATGTAAGAGTCTCCATATGCTGCTTCTGTGATATTTTCAAAGTCAATATTTACACCATCAAGCTCATAGTTAAATGCAGCCGACATAATCTGATTGATCAGGGTAGTTCTCGTGGATGTATGTGTGAGCACATATGCTGCATCTACATCAGTATTTTCAAAGTTGCTGAACAGTCCCCATACCTCGATGCCCTGGGAATGGCAGTAGCTGACATAATCCTTGCTTGCTATATCTGCCAGATTACCGTTGTTGTCATTTAAATAAAACCAAGTTGGTGACATTACATTTATGCCCTTGGTTGATGAAATTACCTGGGGCACTTTACTGTTTGCTGACTGGCTTGTTACCTGATTCCAGGCAAGACAGATATCCTTATCCTTCTTGATATGCGTAAAGGTCTCTTCCTCATAGTCAGGATTCGTAAGCTTAGTTTTTTTGCTCTCGGACAGAGCCTTGCTCTTTATATATCCAATAACACCATCCTCAGTGGCAACCTTATCCCATTTGTCACCGGAATCAAGAATAGTAATCTTGTCATCCTTTTTCACCTCTTTTAGAATAGGGCTCTTTATGCCGCCCTTCACGCGGACCTGGGTAGACTTGCTGACAGTGGCACTGTCTATTTCATCCCATTTGCTTGTGATGACGATGCGTGCCGGGTCATCATATGACTTAAAGGTGATATTGGAGTACTGTTTTACATAGTCTAAAGCGATAAGCGCAGAGTCAGAGGTGGCTTTCACGATCGGATAGCCAAAGTCATTGGTCTGCTTGGTGACACTGTAGCTATTGCTGTCAGCCGCCGCTGAGATGATATCAGATGCGGTTGTGTAAAGAAGCACATTCTCATTTGCATCCCAGTAAAATCTGGAATTTAATGAGTCGTGAACAAATTTGTAATCAACGTATATTTTTTTATCTATTATTTTAGCCTTGTAATCGGATAGCTCATTATCTACAATGAGAGCAGCCTCATCATCAGAAGAGATATTGAAATACTCTTTAAGATCCTCTGTCTTTTTCGTAGGGGTGTATTTATTGATAAGAGCAGTTATACCCATTATTATTACAACGAGGATAATAAGTCCGGTTACTATAAGTGCAGGCAATAATTTCTTTTTCATGTGTAAAAATCCTTTCCTATTATTTGGTGTCGAAATTGCTTAAGCTAATTATACCATTGTGAAATAGCATATTCAAATAATATGAAATAAATTTGTAATAAATTAAGAAATTTGTTTATGCATTTTGGCGCGGAAGGAGCAAAAGCTTCCCCCGCGCACATAGCTTTCTTTTTAAAATATGTCTTTTGGTTGTCTTTTTGCATTTAAACGGGGTAAAGAACCAAAAATATGCTGACATCGATTTCTGCAGAGTAATAAAAATGATATTAATCGGTAATGAATGATTTTTTATAGAAATTGATATTTCCGGAGCTTTCCACACCCAATTTAATTGCTGATTTTTAGTTTCGTTTAATTTGATAAAATATCTGTAAAAATTCCAATATATAAATATAGTTTATTCTTCTATAAAAATACCTCCGTCTATATATAATGATTATGAGTAAAAACTGATAAGTAACAAATGGCCCTATGTCATGAAGCGCTCTGTGGCATTAAAAGTATAAGCCCTCCGAAGGCTTCGGACATAAAATTGATAAACAGCTGGTTAAAGATGTCATTTTGCATCGTGATATTAATTCCTTTCTGATATCTTATCCAGAGTGCCAAACAGGCTGGTATTGATGAGGAACGGGTCCTCTAAGTAAGGAAAGTCTACCACCGGATACTTAAAATGTTTATGGTTAATTGTCTTTTTCTTTTCCACGAGATTAAACAATATTTTTACGCTTTCTGAATCAGTTATTTTGTTTGAATTGAATAGCTCGATAATTCTGTTCAAAGCGCCCCGGTTCCATTTACTTATTGTACACACAGCGATTCTTACGTCACACCTCATAAATTCCTTTAAGGTGTTTGGATTAAGTATGCCGAAATCAATAATCACACGCTCGTATCTCATGTTTAAAATCTCAGTTAGTGTGGACATGACTGCGTGAGGAAAGAAATCTACATTCTTATAAGTAAAAACCTTTTCGTCTGCTGTCTTTGACAGTGAAAGAATTTCGTGTGTACCATTCAGCTCAACATAGGCGGTTCTATACATGCATTTATTGCTCATATAATTACAAAGAGCAAGGCTTATATGTGTTGTGCCTACATTGTGAACGCTGCCACAGACCCCAACTAACTGTGGTGCAGAATGGACTTTCTTAAATATCCTTTTAAAGTGTCTGATAGTGATGTTCCTCCCTTTAGTTCTAACAGCTTTTGAATCAGCGTTTCCTTTTTAACTGAGCTCTTAAACATATCGCTGTCATAAGGAAAGTGATAAACACTGCAATTAAGTAGTGCCGCAATCGCGGAGGCATCCTGTCTGCTGCACATATTACATATAACACTCAGGGAAGCTGTCATTTTTTTGAGAATAGAATGATTCCTGTAGATATCATTCAGGTGCCAAAAGCTGCCGTTACATACATATAATACGAGATCCATGTCATATATTTTCTCGTTGCACACATCAGTGCCAAGGTCGTATATCTGTATAGCATCCTTTGGAATATTAAACTGTATACCGTCACTGTAGTCGGGTATGCCCTGAAAGCTTTTGTAATAATAATATCCGTTTTTCTGCTTAAAAATCTGCAGTCCGTCGTGATTACCATGGCAAAGTACGCTTTTTGCTGAGTCTATGTAGATACCATGATATCCAAGGATATTGAGTTCGCAGGTGAGTGAAACGGCCACGTGGGTGGAGCCGCAGCCTCTGTGACTGCCTAAAACTGCTATTTTGTGTATGAGATGTGGCTGACCGGTTAATTTTTGAATTTCCTGTATTTCCTGATATAGCTCTGCGACAGTCACGTAACGCAGTGATGCATCAGATGTTGTTGCTTTTTGGATAATATGCTGAAACTTATGGGAAAAGCTGTCTGGGGTAAAGGTCAGTATATACTGCAGAAGCTGACCTAAGCTGTAAATGTCTGCCGCCGGTGTAATTGTATCCTCGGTAAAGCATTCGGGGGCAGAGAATTCTATATTCCCATAGTGATTGAAGTTATTTCCATCCTGGATAACATATGCCGATACGCCAAAATCGATAAGCTTAAGCTTATTGTGGCATACTATAATATGCTCCGGTTTAAGGTCCCTGTAAATAATGGGAGTAGATATCTGTGTATGCAGATAGATAAAAACATTGCATAATTGCTCACAAATATTAAAAAATAAACCTGGGGAAATTAACTGCTGATGAAGCAAAAATGAATCTAATGTCTCGCCGTCGATATATTCCTCGACGATATAGTAAAAAGCATTGTCCTCTTCGAAGTCAAATATACGTGGTATAGACGGATGCTCAAGAGACTTGAGTAATCTTGCTTCTGATAATGCGGATTCGGCGAAAGCAGAAGCTTTAGGAACTTTCTTTAGAGCTCTCTCCTGATCCATAGATATGTGTCTGACAAGCGTAACGCTACCGGAGCTGCCGGTTCCGAGATCTTTAATCATCTCATATTTGTCAAACAAAGAATGATTTGTATTTTTCATACGCTCCTTTTGGGTCGAGCGCACATCTCATGGATAACTTATAACATATCTGTAAAATAATTGCAACACTTTTTTTATTTTTTTTTAATAGGCCTCGCGCTTTACAATATGACCGGTGTTTATTATAATAGTTTTACGATTTACACGGATATTTTCGGAAAAGGATGTGAAAAATATGAAAATTGAGAAGGTAAATGATAATCAGATCCGCTGTACTCTTACCAGAGAGGATCTTGAGGACAGACATATAAAAATAAGCGAACTGGCATATGGATCAGCGAAGGCGAAAAGCCTTTTTAAAGATATGGTAGAGCAGGCCAATTATGAGTTTGGCTTTGAAACAAATGATATTCCACTCATGGTGGAGGCGATTCCACTGCCATCAGAGTCTATAGTGCTTATCATCACAAAGGTTGAATATCCGGATGAGCTTGACACCAGATTTTCAAAGTTTTCAGAGGCAGATGACGACTTTACGGACTTAGGAAATGCAGGACAGCCTCCGGTGATAAAGGGAGCTGCTGATATTTTGGAGCTGTTTGAGCGTATCAAGAAGGAAAATGAGAAGACAGCTGACAGTGAGCAGGGCACTGATGATATTACAGAAGAACAGGCTGAGGCTGACGTAGTCAAGCTGTTTGTTTTCGATAAATTTGATGATGTGCGCAGGATTTCGCATGTGCTTGACGGCTTTTACAGCGGCAGAAATGGCTTATACCGCGACGCTTCAAGCAATAAGTACTATCTTGTGGCCCACAAGAGTGAGCATACTCCGAAGGAATTCAACAAGGTGTGCAACATCATTTCAGAGTACGCGTATCAGAAGAACTATGTGCCTGCCAATGAAGCATTTTTCAAGGAGCATGGTAATGTGATTATTGAAGAAGCTGCCATCCAGACGCTGGCAGTACTTTAACAGAATATTGATTGCAAATAAAAGACGGCCTGCATAAGCAAGCCGTCTTTTCGTCAATTAACCGAGGTCGTGATCGATGAATGTGTTGATTTCAACGACAAGATCATCCGGGTCAAGTCCGTGAACCATAGCAGCCTCTTCGATTGTCTCCATCTGTGATGATGGGCATCCGAGACAGTGCATGCCGATATTTAAAAGTAATGGTGCCACGTTCTGGTCAATCTGAAGAAGATCACCAATCATAGTGTCCTTAGTAACTCTAGCCATTATTGTTTCCTCCTATT
>OGLO01000100.1_pt1 | contig 28671 bp, 18 predicted proteins | sample 1572891 | NCBI WGS metagenome assembly OGLO01 (sample SAMEA2581999, study PRJEB24529) | metagenome | biome: Human gut stool | place: China | collected 2011
CACCATCCTGATAGTTTTCCTCTGGATAGGTATCCATTGCGACGTTTCATAGTCCCTGTATTTAAGGGCTACTTTGTCTCCATACTTCTCTGCCTGACGATGTATCAGAACAGACAAATGATGATAAGTCATATTTTTAAAGAATTGGTAAATATGGGTACAAAGGTATTAGTTTTATTTGAAACTATCTCCCTTTTTCGGGATTTATCCGTAAGTTTGCAAAGTAATAACGAATATATAACAGAACCCAACGATGACAACGGATATAGAAACACTGGTTTCCGAGGCAATCGGACTGCTTAAATCATTGATAGCCATACCATCATTGAGCCGCGAAGAGGAGCAGGCCGCGGACTTTCTTCAGAATTACATCGAAATGCAGGGAATGGCAACCGGACGGAAAGGCAACAATATATGGTGTCTCAGCCCGATGTTCGACCTGAACAAGCCTACGCTGCTGCTGAACTCGCACATCGACACGGTGAAGCCCGTAAACGGATGGCGGAAAGCCCCGTTCACCCCTACGGAAGAGAACGGCAAGATTTACGGTTTGGGAAGCAATGACGCCGGAGCAAGCGTAGTCAGCCTGCTGCAGGTATTCCTGCAATTGTGCCGGACTACACAGGCTTACAACCTGATTTACCTGGCTTCCTGCGAGGAAGAGGTGTCGGGCAAGGAAGGAGTAGAGTCCGTACTGCCGGAACTACCGCCCATACAATTCGCCATTGTGGGCGAACCCACGGAGATGCAACCCGCCATTGCCGAAAAAGGGCTGATGGTACTGGATGTCACCGCCTACGGCAGGTCGGGGCATGCTGCCCGGAACGAAGGCGACAACGCCATATACAAGGTGCTGAACGACATTGCCTGGTTCCGCGATTACCGTTTCCCGAAAGAATCGGCTTTATTGGGGCCGGTAAAAATGAGTGTAACCATGGTGAATGCAGGGACACAGCACAATGTAATACCCGACCGCTGCACATTCGTAGTCGACATCCGCAGCAACGAATGTTACACCAACCAGGAACTTTTCGACGAGATACGGAAACACATCGCCTGTGAAGCCAAAGCGCGTTCTTTCCGCTTGGGTTCTTCGCATGTTTCTCCCGAACACCCGCTGGTAAAAAAGGCCGTTGCGATGGGTCGGACTCCTTTCGGTTCGCCTACCCTTTCAGACCAGGCACTGATGTCTTTCCCGTCCATGAAAATAGGACCGGGCAAGAGCAGCCGCTCCCATACTGCGGATGAGTTTATCTTCGTCAAAGAGATTGAAGAGGCTATTGCACTTTATCTGGACCTGCTGGACGGAGCAATGATATAAGACTTATCTGTTCAGCCAGGGTTCGGGATTCAGCTTCTCCTTTTCACGGCGTAGCTGGAAATGAAGTACCGTACGTCCGCCGTCCGCCCCATCCGAGAATACCTGGCCGATAGCTTGCTTGGTAGTGACCGTATCACCTTGTTTCACCGAAGCGGAAGCCAGGTTGCAATATACGGAAATATAGGCTCCATGACGGATAAGGATATTAAACAGCCCGTTCAGTTTGAATACGGCCGCCACCTTGCCGTTGAAAATGGCACGCGCCTGCGCTCCCGGTTTTCCCTGGATGTCGATACCTTTATTATCCAACTTGACATTGCGCAATCCCTCCACAGCATATTGCCCGTAATGGCTGGTTATGATATAGGCTCCGCTGATAGGCATAGGCAGCTTGCCGCGGTTATTGGCAAAGTCACCGGACAGCTCGCGGTCGGCCTTACTCATGGTATAAGTTTCCAGAGGAGCAACCTTTTTTCCTGAAGCGGACGTTCCCGACTTAGCCGCTTCTTTCTTGCGGGCAGCCGCTTCACGGCGTGCTTCCTCTGCGGCACGTTTGCGGGCTTTCTCTATTTCTTCGGCAATCAAGCGGTCGATACGCGCATTAAGCTGGCTGGCCTCGCGCCGCTTCTTGGCAATCTCGTTCTGTAATCCGCGTTGTCTCTTCCGTAAATCGGCCACAAGGATACGCTTTTCTTTCTCCTGCGCTTCCAGTTTTACTTTCTCGGCCTCACGTTCTTTCAGCAGATTGGCTTTGGCAGCCCGCACCTGCCTGAGCTCCGCTTTCTTCTTATTGACCTGTTCCTGCTTTTTCAGCACTTCCTCGCCCTGCAGGCGTTGGTAGGTGGCATACTCACGCACATAACGCAAACGGCGATAGGTCTGCGCCAGACTCCGTGCAGAGAAAATAAACATCAGCTTCTCCTCAATGGAACGGTTCTTATAAAGGTACTGGACAGACGACTCGTATTTCTTCTTCTTGTCCTTCAAGTCGCGCTGCAATTTTCCTAACTGGCGTTCCAATGACGATAGCTCACGGTCTATCGACTCTACATCGTTATTTATGGTAAGGATATAGCGTTTGCGTTCCTCTATCTGCCCCGTCAAAGCGGCAAGTCCGTTCAACTGGCTGCTTACGGTTTTCTTTGTAGTTTTCAGAAGTGTTTCCGATTCGGTAATCTGCTTTTGCAAAGCACCGCGCTTGCTTTCCAATTCCTTTATCAGTTTGTTGGACTGGGCAAGAAGCGGAAAAGCCAGACAGAAACAACCTATAAAAATACAAAGCAAACGTCTCATAAGCTCATCAGTATTTCTAATATTTCATTCAACTCAACTTGTGTGTACTTTGAAGACAGCTCGGTAGGCGTCAGCGAAAACGAATTATTGGAAAAGCCGGACAACTCGATTCTGCCTTTCTCCAGCGAAGGAATGCCCAATTCCTTTCCCGACAACTCTTTCTTTCCGTTGGGTTTGGAAGCATTGAATAGAATCTTTTCCAAATGAGCAAAGTCGGCTTTCTTCGGTAGCACATCTTTCAATTCCTTACGGGTAGCACGGACGTAACGCTTGCCCATGCGGTCTACCAGCAATATTTCTTCGGGTGTCACCTCCATGCGCGCCACCTCTGTACGTATGATAGGCATGAGGAAAGAAAGCTGCATCCGTTCGCCGCTTATCAGCTTCATCGTACCGTTTACGGTGAAAACGGCGTCTTTGGTAGGAACGGTCAGCCGCACCTTGGAAGACAGGTAGCGGGTACTTTCGGGAAATTTGGACGTCTCCGCCTTCCGGGTGGTTTTACAGCCTGCCAGACAGCAGAGGATAAAGAGCATAAAGACCAGAGTCCTGCCATTGAATTTTGTTTGTTCCATTACCTTGTTACTTTTATTATGTATCACTTCACCGTTTTACCGACTTACTTATCACTGATATACTTCTTCTTCCGAATCTTCTCCTGTAGGGTCTTGGACTTACTGCCTATCTTCAATGCCTGGTTCCAATACTCCAGAGCCTTGTCCACATCACCCGTCATATAGTAGATGTCGCCGCAATGTTCTACGATGACATCGCTTTTGCCTCCGTCACTTTTCATGGCATCGTCTATATACAAACGGGCCTCAGCATAATTGCCTTTCTCAAACAGAATCCAGGCATAAGTGTCCAAATAGGTGGCATTATCGGGTTCCGCCTTTACCGTCTTATAACTCATCTCCTCGGCTTTATCCAGATTACGACGCTCGACAGACAGGTAATAAGCATAATTGTTCAAAGCTCCGATATTGGAAGGATTGTACACCAGCGCCGAATCATAGGCAGCATAGGCTTCCGTATTCAAATCTTTCGTATGATAGGCATCTCCCAAAATGGAATAGAAATCTGAAACAACCTCTTTCTTACTGTCCGCCGTAATTTGCGTCAATGCTTTCTGACAAATGGAAATCACATCATCCGTCCGTTCCGCCTGGTTATAAGCGATAGCCAGATAGAAATAGAACTCCAGCATCTCCGGGTTGGTTTCAACGCCGGCTTCGCATAAATCAATCACATCGTTGTAATCCTCCTTGCGTACTGCTTCACCCAGCAACATCATACGCGCAGCCGTATTGGTAGGATCGATTGCCAACACCTGACGCAGTACCGGAAAGGCTTCCTTGTTCATTCCCTTAGATAAAAGATACTGAGCGTAAAGCATCGGTATCCCGGCATCATCCGGCTCTTGTTCCAGAATACGGTCGAAAAGGCTGATAACCCGCGTACTGTCCTTACCGTCCTGCTCATTCTGCACGACAAACTGGCGCATTACATTCAGTTTCGTTTCCGAAGGAACTTTCTTGTTGAGTAATAAGGTGTCCAACTGCTGCTGATAAAGGTCTTTCTGACCGGTCTCCTCATAATAGGACGCCAGCGAATACATCGCCATGGCATTATCCGGCTCGGCATCCAACACCTTGCGGTACATGTTATATGCTTCCTCTTTCTTTCCGTTCTGCATATATACATCCCCTAACACAACCTGATAACGGGAATCCATCGGATACTCCGCAACCAGGCTCTCTATCTCATGGAAAGCATTCTTATTGTCTTTCATTTGCAGATAAATACGGAACTTCTCCATACTCAACTGCTCGCTTTTGCCCATCTTCTCCTCAATCCGGTTCAAAGTGGCAATCACCTTATCATACTGCTCCTGCCGATTATAAATGTCCAACAAGGCATAAAGCGGATCCAACTTGTCGGTGAAACGTATGGACATATCTTCCAGCAGCTTCATCGCTTTCTCCTTTTCGTCCTGTTGCTGATAAAGATTCGCCAGTCCCTGACTGTACCAATAATTATCCGGATCGTTTTTCACGGCCTTCTCCAATGCAGCCTGCCCCTGAGGCACTTGCTTCAGGAACAAATAATATTGCGGCAGTTCGTATAAGGCCGACGAAGCATTCGGATTGATAGTCAGGCAATGTTGCAGCAAATCAAAAGCCGCATCATAGTCTTTCTGAATCTTCAGACGGGCTGCTTCCAAAAAGAAGTAATCGTACTTACGCTGCTGTTCCGGAGTAAGTTCCGCCACAGGCTTCGCCGATAATGCCTTTGTCTGCTTACGGGACGTCCCGCAGGAGACAAGCAAGAAGCCCGCCACCAACAAAAACAGCCCTATTTTCTTATTATTGAATATGCTCATTATCTATATAAAATCAAATGGTATAAGCAACCCTCCGTCAATCACTCATCACTCATCGCTAATCACTCATACCCCATCCCAACTACACGCCCGTATGTCCGAAACCACCGGCACCGCGTTCCGTTTCATCCAACACATCTACCTCCTGCCATACCGCCTGCTCATGGCGGGCAATTACCATTTGGGCGATTCGTTCTCCGTCCTCAATCATAAATGTTTCCGAAGAAAGATTTACGAGGATAATACAGATTTCACCGCGGTAGTCTGCATCGATAGTACCCGGAGAATTCAATACCGAGATACCTTTCTTGATAGCCAAACCGCTGCGGGGACGAATCTGCGCCTCAAACCCAGCCGGCAAAGCGATGTACAAACCTGTAGGAACCAGGCAACGCTGCAACGGTTCCAAAGCTATCGGCTCGGAAAGATTGGCACGGATGTCCATTCCGGCAGACAATTCGGTGGCGTATGCAGGCAACGGATGTTTCGACTTATTTATAATTCGGACGGTCATACTATTATTTGCCATTTCAATGAAGTTACGATTGAGATTACTTTAATTCACTATTTAACGGGCAAAATTACGGATTTTGAAACAAATAGTCATACATTTGCAGTTAAATAATAAGAAAGTAAGAACATGATGGACTGGAATACCCTCATATCCGCCAAACGATTCGGCTTGGAAGAGTTTCATAAAGAGCGTCACGAGAACCGTTCTGAATTTCAGCGGGATTACGACCGCCTCATCTTCTCCGCACCTTTCCGGAGATTGCAGAACAAGACGCAAGTGTTCCCTCTGCCCGGCAGCATATTCGTACACAACCGGCTGACACATAGTCTGGAAGTTTCCTGCGTAGGCCGTTCGCTGGGCAATGACGTAGCCAAAGCCATCCTTGCCCGCCGCCCCGAACTGCAAGACTCTTATCTGCCCGAAATCGGCTCCATTGTTTCCGCAGCATGTCTGGCGCACGATTTGGGCAATCCGCCATTCGGACATTCCGGTGAACGCGCCATCTCTACTTTCTTTTCGGAAGGAAAAGGACTGGCATTGAAAGAAAAACAACCCGACGGAGAACAACTCACCCCGGCACAATGGGAAGACCTGACTCATTTCGAAGGAAATGCAAATGCTTTCCGTCTGCTTACCCATCAGTTTGAAGGACGCCGCAAAGGCGGTTTCGTTCTGACCTATTCCACACTTGCCAGCATCGTAAAATACCCCTTTTCATCGAGCCTGGCAGGACAGAAATCCAAATTCGGCTTCTTTACTACCGAAGAAGAAAGTTTCCGGCGAATAGCCGAAGAACTGGGGATGAAACAGCTTAACGGTTCACCTTTGAAGTACGCACGTCACCCGCTTGTCTACCTGGTAGAAGCGGCAGATGACATCTGCTACCAGATGATGGATATCGAAGATGCCCACAAACTGAAGATTCTCACTACGCAGGAAACGCAGGACCTGCTGCTGGCCTACTTTCCCGACGAACGTAAGGCGCACATCCTCGATACGCTCAAGATTGTGAGCGACACCAATGAGCAGATAGCCTATCTGCGTTCTTCCGTCATCGGGCTGCTTATCGGCGAATGCACCCGGGCATTCCTCGATAACGAAGTACAGATACTGGAAGGGGAATTTGAGGGAAGTCTCATCAAGCATATCACCGAACGGCCTGCCGCGGCCTACCAACATTGCGCAGAGGTATCTTTCAAGAAGATATACCGTTCGCGCGATGTATTGGACATAGAACTTGCCGGTTTCCGTATCATCAGCACCTTGCTCGAACTGATGATCGATGCGGTACGTTCACCGGAAAAAGCATATTCGCAGTTGCTCATCAACCGGGTATCCGGACAATATAATATGAAAGCAACTGCACTGTATGAAAGGATACAGGCTGTATTGGACTACATATCCGGCATGACAGATGTATTCGCCCTCGACCTCTACCGGAAAATCAACGGAAACAGCCTGCCGGCTGTATAATTTATCTGCTCGGATAGAATATCTTATTCGCCCCGGAAGTCAGTTTGCATGCTTCCGGCTCGCTTTCGATGAATGACTGGATATGGCGGATGCGCTTTTCCGCCAGGATTTCATCGACGGCAATCAGGATACCTGTTTCTTCCACATCACCGAAACCGTAATTAATGGCCGTACCGAACATACGCATTGTCGGACTAAGACTCATGTAGGCATTTACCAACGGCGGAATATTGTATCCCAGCTTACGGATTTCGCCATTCAATATTTTATAGTCTTCCTTAAATGTATCCTTACAGAACAATGCAGCCAGTTCTTCCTCGTCCGACTCCAATTGCAGCGGTTTCATCGGAGTAATCAGACTGTCTTTATCGGCAAAATGCTTTCTCAGGAAATAAAGAATCATGTCGCGTCCTTTACGGATATAGCTGGGATACATGGTAACCTTTCCGAAGAAATACTTCACGTTGGGCATAACCACCGTCAGCGCACCCAAACCGTCCCACAAATTATCCAATGCGAACAAACCTTTGCTGTCGCGACGGGTAGACTGGTATTCGAGCGTCACGAATGAACGTCCAAGCTCAATGGTAGTAGGAAGATATTCATTCAAGAATTTCTCGGAAAAATTAAACATGTGCGCAGTAGCCAAAATCGGCGCACCGTGCTCGTCGAAGCGTACATCCGTACCGAGAATATAGCGGTAACCGCCCAATATCTCTTCCTCTTCCGGATTCCAGACTATCAACTGCTTATAAGGATTATCCATAATATCGTACTCATCAATATCCATGGACATTCCTGTTCCGCCACCGGCAGCACGAAATGCAATCTCACGCAGACGTCCGATTTCCTTCATCGTATTGGGTGAATCCTGGGCAGTAATAATATATATCTGATTATTACTCTTATTCGTCATGCGCAAGCGTTTGTCTTCGGTCAACTCCGCTTTCAGCAGTTCTTTGCTTATCGGTGCAATAATATCTTCCATCTTCCGAGCTTCTATTTTTTTATATTCAATGTTCAACTTACAATTTATACACGATATCTTTCACATACTGCGCCCATTGGGCAGGTGTTTTCGTCTTATCGAATGTTTGCCAGGGAATAGGCTTACCTATAGTAATGGTAAATGTTTTATGACGGTTTTTCAACATTTCATCTGCCAGATACAACATGGCTATATTAAATTTGATACCCAACGTTTTGCAAAGATTCGCCAGATTATAGAAAAAATCGGAGTTACGGCCGTCAAAATGAATGGGTACTACATCGCGGTGCGCTTCAACGCTCTTTACTATAAACGTCTTTTTCCAGTCCAAATCGCGGATAACCCCATTCCGGCGACGCGAGCAAAGCCCGGCAGGAAACATGATGAGCTGATCGTCCGATGCAAACCCGGCCTCTACCATTTTCGGAAAGTCCTTGGCCTGCTTGCCGGTCTTATTGATAGGAATACAAAGAGGAGCCAGTCCATGCAGGTTCATAAGCAGGTCATTTACCATATATTTCACCTTTCCATCGTAAAAACTCCCAAGTACATAGCCCAACGCCACTCCATCCTGTCCACCTAAGGGATGATTGGAAACGAATGTATAAAGACCGTCTTTTCGCAGATTCTCCTTGCCCTTCACTATCAATTTGGCATCCAGAAAGTCCAGACAAGCCTGCAGGAATTCCACCCCCACTTTATCTTTCGACTCTCTCAGAAAAACATTCAATTCATCCTGATGAACAATGCGCTTCAAATAAGATACGACAAACTTAGGGATATACTTCACATGCTTCGGAGCTTTCTCCCGAAGAATCTTATCAATGTCAATCAAAAATAAAGAGTCGTCAGCCATTCTTTTTGTGATGAAATGATTGCGCAAAATTAACGCATCTTTTTAATTAAATGCAAATATTCGATAGAAAACTGCACCCAAAATCTATCAAATAGCACCCAAAATCTATCAATTGATAGTTTTCACCCCAAAGATTGCTTAAAAACAGTCTGTCGAAAAGCCGGAACTTTCGTAAACTTGCAATGCTAAAAGGCAAAACGAACAAGTAACCATTTAACAAAGCACATTTATGAATAGTATGACATTTAAAAAAGATCTGATCGGAGTTCAAAACGATTTATTACGCTTTGCGTACAAGCTCACCTCCGACCGCGAAGAAGCCAACGACCTTCTTCAAGAAACATCACTCAAGGCTTTGGATAATGAAGATAAATACATGCCCGATACTAATTTCAAAGGTTGGATATATACGATCATGCGCAACATCTTTATTAACAATTATCGTAAAGTAGTGCGCGACCAGACATTTGTGGACCAGACGGACAATCTTTACCACCTGAACCTGCCGCGCGACACAGCATTCGAGAACACAGAAAGCGCATATGACCTGAAAGAGATGCACCGTATCGTCAATTCACTGCCACGCGAATACAAAGTACCGTTCTCCATGCATGTTTCCGGTTTTAAATACCGTGAAATAGCCGAGAAGCTGGGACTCCCACTGGGAACTGTAAAGAGCCGTATCTTCAAAACTACAACAAGAACTGAAAGATTTTGTTTAGTCAAGAAAAAGAAAACACTTCTTTCCTTTTTCAATAGATAACATAAGTTTTAAATATAGTAGCAAAGAGAAAAGGGCAGTCCGTTACCGAAAGCCCTTTTCTCTTTTATTATCTTATGCTACCATCAGAATACGGAACTGTCCTGCCGGTTAGCTTCAGAATAGGCATAGTAGCATGTTGAGACTTTAAATAATCGCTCAATATCTTAGCCAGTTCTTTGGCTTTATCCGGATACCTGGCAGACAAATCATCATTCTCCGAAATATCATTCTCCAAATTATAAAGGCAGGCACTACCCGATTCATAGTAATGGATTAGTTTCCAATCACCCGCCACGACCGCACTTTGCGGTGCACCGATCGTCTGTCTTCTCTCACCCCAGTTATTGGGATAATGAAAAAACAAAGCACGCTCTTTATCTCCGGCATGTCCTTTTATTTGCTTCAAAAAGCTTATCCCATCAATATGTTGAGGTGTCCGATAATCGCAGACTCCGGCAATTTCCAACAACGTAGGAAAAAAATCTTCAATAATAACGGGGGTGTCATTTATGGTAGAAGGTTTGGCAACATGTGGATAACAAACAATCATCGGCTCACGGATTCCACCTTCCTTTAAAGAACCTTTACCTTCACTCAGCGGATAATTCTTATCATGACGACCGATTGTATAACCGCCGTTATCCGACATAAAAATAATAACCGTATTATCGGCTATACCTTTTTCGTCCACATAATCCATTAAATCGCCTAAACTTTTATCCATACCCTCCAAAAGTGCCGCATACTGTGCTTCTTTATGTGAAAGTCCCTTATCTGCGTACTTTTGGTAGAAACGTCTGTCTGTTCCGAAAGGCGCATGTACAGCATAATGGCTCATATAAAGAAAGAACGGCTTAGACTGTCCGGTTACCTTATCTAATAAGCTTTTCGCCTCCAATGTCAAAGCTTCAGTCAAGAAAGTATCAGTACCATGATATTGCTCTAAATCCGGAACAGCCCACACTGCTGCACGTTCCGGATCGCTCTTGGCGCCATATCCTTCCTCGCCCAGATAGCTCCCCATAGCTCCGGCAGCATGACCGGCAATATTATAATCGAAACCTATTGTCAAAGGATTGGCCGCAGGTGTACCCATCGAACCAAAATGCGCTTTTCCAACCATCATAGTAGCATATCCATTCTCACGAAGTAGTTGAGGCAAACACTTCGCATAAAAAGAATGTTCCAATCCCGCTTCCGGACAAAGACCATTATAATTCCATGCTTCAAATTCCAAGACAGCATCTTTCCTATCGGTCGGCGTATCTTTCTTCAACGTCCAGTTTGTAACTTTATGCTGCGCAGCATTTGCACCAGTGAACAAACTTACACGTGACGGAGAACTGATTGAACAGGCATAAGCGTGAGTAAACATAACTCCCCTTTCAGCTAAACGCTCCATATTGGGAGTTTCATAAATACGGTTCAAGTCCGTGGTATCTTTCCAAAAAGGCAGAGAGGTATCCTGCCACCCCATATCATCCACCAAAAAAAGGATGATATTAGGTTTACGCTGTGCCATAGCATTACCCGACAGCAATGCTACAACTGTTAAGGAAGCAACTGTATATTTCATTTCACGTACCTATATCAATAGAACCTTATGGCAGGAGCTTTCCCACCTTTATAATCTTTATTCACATACACCCGTATCCAGTCAACGAACATGGCCGGCATAGCATCTTTTTTCCATTCGGACGGCATAACCGCCCCGGGCCATGCCTTAGGATTGGTTGATATACCGGTACTGAAAATAAGAAAGAAGCCTTCCGGATCACTCCAAGGCCAATCTTCATTGCCATTGGCTCCCTTACGGTGTTCAAAATAGGTCTGCCCATTCACGCCTCCTACTATGCGGTCGGGATACCATTCCAGCCAGTAGATATTCCACCAGGACATATCGGCCAGGTCAATTGTCGAGGTAACACTTCCGCTGCCTCCTACTACTCCGGCATAATAATTCTCCGAGTGCAATGTGAAATGTGCACGATTATTGACTGTCTTTTTCGGATTTTCCAATAAATCTATTTCCCCATTCTTAGGCCAAGGACGGTTATTGTTCCCCATAAACCAAAGTGCATCGTTGAAACCTTGATAAGCATTGCGTTTAAAACGAATCTCAATACGCATATTCTCGGTAAAGTTACACCAGAAATCCTTGCTTCCGGGCAATGACGTGCGATAACAGCCGTGAGAGAACTTCACATTGGCACCAAAACGATTGTCCACAGAATCGGTTTCCTCAACTGTACGAATCTGTAATACACCATTGTTTACTTCCGAACAGCGTGCATTATCCACCCGTGCGGCACGGCTCATGTGTGCCCCCCTATGTTCAATGGAAGATTATTTTCCGTATCACGGTTCAAAAATTCATGAGCGGTGTAGAAACGCCAACCTTTCACTTTCGGATGATTATCACCGGGTCTTAGCTTCAACGGTGCACCGGGACGGTCGTATACCAGTGTTTCATCATCTTTCGGCATGCCTTTCACAGCAAGGATACCCACCTCGCCAATAGCAGTAGATACTTTCCCGTTGATTTCGGCAAGCGGTTCAAGCTTGAAGTAACGTGCCCGATAACTCTTTCCGAAGCGTACAAAGTAAGGAACGGGATTGTGCATAATATTGCTGAACTCACCGGCTGCATCGCATTTTGTCCATTCCTCGCCGTCACTACTGATGTAGAAAGCATATTTGTAAATAGTACCCGCCAGGTCATCACCCGTAACCGGAGCATAACTGAAGCCTGTAACCTGCACTTCGCGTCCCATATCCACCGTCAACGGTTTCAATGAGTTGGTGTACCACCCCGTACTCCGGTCTCCGTCAATAGCCTGATGCGCATTCGGTTCACCGTCTGCTATACGCCATTCATCCACCGGAATATCACTCAACTGCACTTCCGTATTCTCGTCATTCAAAGGTTCAGCGAAGAAAAGTCCCACTTTCAGGATATTTGCCTTTCCACGTACCGAACGGACAGTAACCCGTATCTTCTCCGCCTTGGTATCCGAGAAACGGATCAGACGTTTGTACCCAACCGTCGTACCTTCCGCCACATATCTCCACGAACCATTGGAGTAAGCCTCCACAAGAAAATTTTCCACACGCTGTCCTTTGGCAATATCTTCCTGAATAAGGAATGTATTTACCACAGCGCCTTTCTGCACTTTATATTCGCGGACATCTCCACTTAAGGATTGCCAACGGGTATCTCCTTTCTGCAGAAAATCTTTACCGAACGTCTTCTTCAGATAACCGGAAAGCTCTTTCAGACGCTGCACATCATTCTCATGAATCAACCCGCGCTTATCAGGCGGAATATTAAGCAACAATACCGAATTATAACCTACAGATTTGAAATAAATATCCACCAGATGCGCCAACGACTTCACTTGCTTGTCCTGTGCTGCATGATAGAACCAACCCGGACGAATAGACACATCCACTTCGGACGGCCACCAGAAAAGTTCCTTGGCACGCGCCACGATGTCACGACCGCCCAAGTCTTTGGCCTTACCATAAATACCCAATCCCTTTCTCAGTTCTTCCGAACGGGAATAGATGCCCGGCGGCAATGCTGTGGCACTCCACTCGGTTTCACGTCCGATTCCCTTTTCATTACCTACCCAACGCACATCATCACCCATGATAGCAGTCACAGCTTTGGGCTGCAGGCGACGAATGGTCTTTATCACTGCATCCCAGTCATATTCTTGCTTTTTACCGTTGGGTCCTTCACCGTTTGCACCATCAAACCATACTTCGTGAATTTCACCATATTGCGTCAGCAACTCCGTGAGTTGTTCAATGAAGAATTGGTTATAGACGGGAGAATCGCCGTAACAAGCGGCATTCCGATCCCACGGAGAGAGGTATATGCCAAACTTAATACCGTATTTATCGCATGCATTACGCAATTCGCGTACCAAGTCTCCCTTCCCGCCACGCCAGGGACTGGATGCAACAGAGTGCCGGGTAGTCTTCGTAGGCCACAGACAAAAACCGTCGTGATGCTTGGCGGTAATGATTGCCATCTTAAAACCTCCGTCTTTGAGTGCACGTACCCACTGCTCACAATCCAGTTCGGTAGGATTAAAGAGAGCAGGGGCTTCCGTACCATCCCCCCATTCACGTCCCGTAAAGGTATTGATACCGAAATGCAGGAAAGCGGTAAACTCCATTTGCTGCCACTCCAACTGTTGCGGAGTAGGAATTAAACGTGAAGCCATGTCCAGCTTCTGTGCAGCAGTAGCCTTTTCGGGGAAGATCAAATGTTTCTCGTAATAGGTTTCCTGTGCCTGCACTCCACAAAAGACTGCGAAAAGTAATGATGTCAGGAGCATTATTTGTTTCATATATATATTCTATTAATAGTTAACTCAATACCTCTTGCTATGAGCAAAATTCAAATAAGTTTGCACTCATCTGACAAGATAGATGGTAAAATCAAACTGTTGCCTGTCTATAGGAATAAGATAAGGCGGTAATGTGGCAGGTCCGCAAGTAGCGGTGCCCACTCCCGACTGTCCGGCATCCAGATGCACGGTTACCTTGCCATTACGTTCGAGTTCGTTAATGTGGGTAGCCTTTTCGATATTCTCATCCGAGAAAGGAGAAATACTAAACTGAAACGGACGGCTCGAATTGACAAACAATCCGTTATTGGCTTCATCCGCCAACTTCATCCAACGTACATCGGTACGATTACCTGTAGCCTGCGGCTTTACATAATAATGGAACATACGTTCAACAGTCGTATTGTATATGTCAATCTTACCGGACTGCTTACGGTCGGCATACGTTTCATGCTCTCCGCGCCCCAGATAAGAAACATTCCCATACCTATCGTTCATCTCGAATGCCAATCCCATGCGGGCCATTGATTTAACCATCGTAGTATCGGGCGTAAATTCGGTTTGTATCCTGACACCTCCGTTCTGCGCCAATGAGTATGCCAAAATAGCGTCGCCCACCTTCTTCCCTGCCTCATTCAGCAGCTCCACTACCGCAGTAGCAGAAGCCTTGCCTTTTTTCAAAGAAACAACTTTCTGCACCGTCTTGTCAAGTCCCGCCTGACGCCATAAATGTGCCGCTTTCCGGTCGCGATTGTCATTATCCGTTGCCGGACGGAACAAGCTCAATGTAACCGGACTTGCCAGCAATTCTGTCCCATCCTGTGCAAGCAATTGTAAAGCACCGCTCTTTTCGTCCACCGTAAAAGTCATTTTGCCGGATGTTTCCGGCAGATAAGCCTTTCCGGTTGCATTACCGGGTAATACAAATTGGTCATAAGCTACCTCCCAGGAAGTATCTACCATAGGAGAAACAGTTTTCCGCATCCAACTCAAATTCAGATAGGCTTCACGCGTATTAACCGGCAGTCTGACTGCTCCAAACATCACATTGACCATTCCATGAGGCAAACAATCCACCTCCTGCATTCCTTTCGCCAGTACCATACCATTATCGGCTGTTACATTCCAATGCAATATATATTGATTCAGGTTCGAAAAATCAAACCAATTCTTAATACGTACAGTCAGATTCTTTTCATTGATCAAGGTTGCTTTGATATTCTGATAGATTTTCTTCACTTCCAATAAGTGCGGATGCGGTTCACGGTCTGCATTTACCAGACCGTTACAACAGAAGTTACCAAAACTCGGAATATCTTCAGGTCCGTAGTCACCACCATAACTCCAATACCAGCGGCCGTTGTCGTCAATCTCACGGAACGACTGGTCTACCCAATCCCATATAGCTCCGCCTTGCGCCATCGGATTACTCTCAAAAACATCCCAATACTCCTTCATACCCCCACAACTATTACCCATAGCATGCAGGTATTCACACAGAATAAAGGGACGATAAATACCCGGTGTAGCCAGATAAGCTTTGATTTCATCCACACTGCGATACATGCGGCAATAAATATCGGTATTATAGTTCTGTTCCGCCCGTTCATATTGTACGGGACGATTATTTTCTACCGACTTCAACCAATCGTATGTACGCTCGAAGTTTATACCATTGCCCGCTTCATTTCCCAAAGACCAGATAACGATGGCAGGATGGTTCTTGGAACGTTCGTACATACGCTGCGTACGATCCATGTGTGCCGGCAACCAAGTGCTATCCTTCGCCAGCGATGCCGGGCCATAGCCCATACCGTGCGATTCGATATTCGCCTCATCTATCATATACAATCCGTAACGGTCGCAAAGAGTGTACCAATAAGAGTCGGTAGGATAATGCGAATTGCGCACCGTATTGATATTGTTCTGTTTCATCAGGCGGATATCTTGCTCCATCAATTCCTTACTGACAGTACGTCCCAGTTGGGAATGTTCGTGCCGGTTAACACCTTTCACCAATATCGGTACCCCATTGATACAGAAACGGCCGTCCTTTATTTCCGAAGTGCGGAACCCCACCCGGCAACCGGTTACTTCGGTCACCTTGCCCGTAGCATCCTTCAACTCCAGAAACAATGTATAAAGATTAGGATGTTCCGCACTCCATGCCTGCACTGCCGGGAGTCGCTTCCCCGGAAAAGAGATGAAGTTGCTCAATCCGCGTGACTTTACCGGAATCTCTTCCGCCGATACAGTCCGGCCTTCCGCGTCTTTCAGCGTGTACGCAATGGAAGAAGCATTCTGTGAAGCGCCTTCTATCGTTACATCCAGACCGAAAAGACCATCCTTATAGTTCGTTTTTTCCAAAGAAGACGTCACTTTATAATCAGCAATATACCGGTGGGGAGTACTATACAGATATACATCGCGTTCGATTCCGCTTAAACGCCACATATCCTGACACTCCAGATAAGAACCGGCACTCCAGCGGTAAACTTCAAGTGCTATCATATTCTCTCCGTCTTCCAGTTTATCCGTAATATCCCACTCCGCAGGAGTTTTTGAGCCTTGATTGTATCCGATAAACTTACCGTTTACCCATACGTAATAGAAAGAGATAACTCCCTCACAGCAAAGCACCACCCGGCGATCTTTCCACGAAGCCGGAACTTTGAATGTACGGCGGTAAGAACCGACTTCATTGTCTTCGTAAGGAACCAGCGGCGGGTTCTTCTTGAATTTGAACATCTTGTCGTCAAACTCATACGACTCATTCACATAAATAGCCGTACCGTACCCCTGACGTTCCCAATTACCGGGAACAAGAATGTCCGCCCAACCACCGGTATAAAAAGACGGTTTATAAAACTCCTTCGGCCGTTTATCGGGATTCTTCACCCAATGGAATTTCCATTTGCCATTCAGGCTGAGGTAATAGGGAGATTGCTCGTAATCGCCCTGCTCCACATCCGTTACCGTGGCATACGGCCATACATAGGTATGAGGTTGCAATTTATTCAATCCTATGGCATATTGGCTTTGCCATTCCGGCTGTTCTTGCGCTGCAAGCGGTGAAAACGCAAGGATAGCTCCAAGTAATGTAAATATCTGTCGGCTCATACGGTCAATCATACACATTCGTTTTTTCATTCTATAATAAGTTCATCCAAGAAAGGTCTCGCTTCTTGTCCCGGGCGCACATGATTTTCCGGACACAAGCCTGCTCCGCAAAGTGTTATCCGCACATAGCGGGCCTGCACATTATCCAAGGCAAACGAGCAGTTGTCAACATAAGAACCTTCACGGAAAATTTCTTTTTGAGAATAGTGCAACTCTCCAGCCAGACGGAAGTTGCGGTTATTATCAGATACAGCCACCCGTATACAAGCAGGTTTATGTACTGCCATTCCGTAAACAGTGATGCACCCCAACGTTACGGTATGGATTTCTTCTTTCTTCTGCAAATCAACAGTAAAAGAAATCGTATCGTTATTCATCCAAGAGCACCATTCGAAATCGGTTTGCTTCAAGCTGCCCCGTACGCCATTCACCAACAACTTCAGTTTTTCGGTATTGCTTCCCAAAATAGGTTTAGCCGTTGCTTTATTCCATTCCACCGGCAGAACCAATGTTTTACCTAAACGCTATGCGTTGGCAACAGTGGCAGCTTTCACGGTCTTAGATGTCGTAAGCCGTAAAGGCTCCGAATAAAGTGCAGATTGCAAATCCGGTTCCTTACCGTCAGTGGTGTAATGAATCTGTACATCCGGACGAACACATTCCAACTTGACCTGTAATTGTCCGTCAACGGGAGTTACCGTATGCTGTATATTATACATGGAACGGGCATAAACTATTCCCTTCGCCGCGATATGTTCATTAAACCGGTCCATCGCTTTTAAATAAGTCTGCCAATCCTTACGGTCGGTTTGCGTCCATGCCCCTTCGGCCAAAGCAGACAGGCGCGGAAACAACAGATAGTCCACATCCTCAGGCTTGTTGCAAAACTCCGTCCAAAGGGATGCTTGTACACCCATTAAAAGTTTCTCAACAGCCGGACTCCATTCTTTTTGTACGGGTTCATAATCATATACATCTTTCAGAGTATTATTGCCGAAATAAGTCAATGGTTCAAACCATTGCGGCCCCTGATAACGGATAAGATACAATATAAGCGCAGGAGTCATCACAAACCGATGTCCCAGTTTGGCGGCTTTCAATGCAGCCTGTCCACGCCCCTGCCAGCCGAAAATAATGGCATCTTCGGGAATATCGGTATTGGTCAGCTCGTCCCATCCCATCACTTCGCGGCCTTTACTCTGCACATAACGCGCCATACGTGCCATGAAATATCCCTGTAAATCTTCTTCGTTTTTCAACCCTTCTGCTTTCATGCGTGCCTGACAACGCGGACATTTTTTCCAATTAACCTTCCATGCCTCATCACCACCCAAGTGAATATATCTTGACGGAAACAAATCTACGATTTCATCAATCACTCCTTCAAGGAAAGTATATACACTATCGTTTCCAGCGCAATAGATGATATCGGCATGAGCTCCTCCCAATCCCGGCAACACCCCGATATATTTATCCACTACCGGACAGGCAAGCAATGGATACGATGCCAATGCGGCATTACTATGAGCCGGCATTTCTATTTCCGGAATCACTTCGATATGGCGTGCCATGGCATAAGATACAATCTCCCGAATATCATCCTGCGTATAAAAGCCTTTCTCCACCGTGGGTTCTCCCTGACGGGCATTACGACGGGCAAAGAACGGCGCTCCCGGACGTTCCACCCGGCGCGATCCAATTTCCGTGAGCAGCGGGTAACGTTTGATTTCAATACGCCAACCATTATCATCCGTCAGATGCAAATGCAGCTTGTTCAGTTTCAACATAGCCATGCAATCTATGATACGCAGCAGATTCTCCTTAGGCGTGAAAAATCGGGATACGTCTACCATCAATCCGCGATAGCTGAAACGGGGGCGGTCGGTAATAGTCATGGCAGGTACGGCCCACAAAGCGTTAACCACCTGTGTACCCTCTATAGCAGCCGGCAATAATTGCCGGATACTCTGCAAGGCATAAAAAAAGCCTTGTACATCCGATGCGTAAATGCGGATTTTCTTTGAGGTGATTTCCAACAGATAGGCTTCCGAATCTAAGGAAGCATCAGTTAGCAAGCAAACATCTCCTTTCTTACTTTCCGTTTTTATACGGGGAGTAAAGCCGGCGGCATTCGTAAAAAGCGCGGTAAACTGTTTCACGACTTCCTCCTGTTCTTCATTTTCTACTGCGAATACCGTCTTAGCCGTGAATTGAAAGTTACCCGTGCCCGGCACAATTGCGACCGGACAGGGAACCAACGAAAAAGGCTGAGTCAAGTTATCTGCCTGGCAGCCCAAGGGGGGAAGCAACCAGCAGCATAATAATAGCATTATAAAGTATTTCATAAAATAAAATCGTTATTTTCAAGTAAAACATAAATCATTCCTTATCTCTTTCCGGTCCGAAGCGCACCGGGTCGTTATATTGTTGCTGTAAATCCAGTAAAGTAGTTTTCAGTTCGGCTGTCACTTCTTCGGTACCGGGTTGGCCATAGATGTTATACATTTCGGCAGGGTCGTTTTTCAAATCATACAATTCCCAAACATCGATGTCATTATAGAAATGAATCAGTTTATAGCGCTCTGTACGCACTCCGTAGTGGCGTTTTACCATGTGTTCTGCAGGATATTCGTAGAAATGATAGTACAATGCCTTACGCCAGTTTACAGGATGCTCTCCCTTGAGTAACGGCAACATGGAAATGCCGTGCATATCTTCCGGCAGACTGATACCTGCAAGGTCGAGGATGGTCGGACCATAGTCTATGTTCTGTACCAATTCCGTAATGTCGCCGCGTGCATCCAGCCCTTTGGGCAGGTGCATAATAAGCGGCGTGTGCATGGATTCTTCGTACATGAAACGCTTGTCGAACCAACCGTGTTCGCCCATATAAAAACCTTGGTCAGAGGTATAAACCACCAATGTATTGTCCAGCATATCTTTCTCTTTCAGGTAATCCAATACGCGCCCTACATTATCGTCCAGCGACTTAACTACTTTTGCATAATCACGCATATAGCGCTGATATTTCCATTCGGCGAGTTCTTTACCTTTCAGGTCACGTTTATAAAAATCTTCAATGATAGGCGCATAAAATGTGTCGAAAGCTTTACGGTCATCAGCGTCCATACGTTCTATGTAGCTCAGATAGCGCTCTTTCAGTGGGGAGTCTTTGCCCTCTTTCAACATCTTCAGGTCGTAAATCAAGTCCATATCCTTGAATATGCTCATTTCCTGAGAAGCGGCGGCAGGGCGGCCTTTATAATCATCATAGAAGTTATCGGGCAAAGGGAATGTCTTGTCTTCGTAGAGGGCAAGGTTTTTTATTTCAGGCAGCCAGTTGCGATGAATGGCTTTATGATGAATAAAAAGACAGAAAGGTTTTTCCTTGTTCCGCCTGTTTTCCATCCAATCGATACTCATATCTGTAATTAAGTTGGTGATATAGCCTTTGCAGACAACGGTATCGTTGTTCATCGTGATAAAGTCCGGATTAAAATAATCTCCCTGGCCGGGTACAACTTCCCAATAATCGAAACCGGTAGGCAGGCTTTCCAAATGCCATTTACCTATAACAGCCGTCTGATAGCCGTTTTCGCGCAGTATTTTGGGAAAGGTTTGTTGCGAACCGTCGAACACACAAGTGGTATTATCATAGAATTTATTGCCACATGTGTGTTTGCCGGTAAACATGCAGGCACGGCTCGGCCCGCTCAAAGAGTTGGCAACAAAACTATTGACAAAGCGCACACCGTCGTTGGCGATGCGATCTAAGTTGGGAGTTTCTATATAGCGATTGTCATAGCAGCTCATCATCTGCGCCGTATGGTCGTCGGTCATGATGTAGACGATGTTGTAAGGTTTTGAAGCCGGCATACATGCGGCCAATGATACCGCCGAAACCGCCCCTGTCAAAGTATACAACCATCCGGTCTGTAGTTTATTCATGATTCAATCAGTGATTAAATTGTTGTTTCCTTTTATATGTAAAATGCCGGAAGCATGGATATTCACCCATCCTTCCGGCATTTGGGTTTCTGATTATACTTACAGATTGTAACTTAGTCGGCCGGTATCGCCTTGATATAATCAGTCAAACTGCTATCCCATGAGTCCTTATATGTATCCACTTTGTCGGCCGGTACATATATCGATTCTAATGCCTCGCATCCGGTAAACCATGTATCTGAATACTGTGCCGGTACATCTGTCGCCGTGCCAACCGTAACGCTCTTCAATGCCTTGCAATTCTTAAAGGCAGAGCCCCATATATTAATGATTCCTTCAGGAAGAATTATAGTTTCTATTGAAGTATTTTTATCTGTATCAGGTACGGAAGGGGTATTCATATAAAAAGCGTTGGAAGGAAATGCTTTAGTATAAGTAATTTCCGATAAGTCAATATTTACTACATCGGCAGTACCTTTCAAAGGATTTGTTATATTCGTAGCAAATGCAGCTGGAGCTAAAGCAGAAGCATCACCCGTAACCTTAACATTTTGAGTTCCGGGAGGAATCGTTATCGGCGTATTGGCAGAATAAGTAACAGTGGTCCAAGCTATTCCGGGAGTAGCTGTTGATGTAAATGTCGCTTCCTGAACAACCGATAACGTATTTCCGTCGGAAATCAGAAAAGCTACCGTTACACTTTCATTGCCTGACGGATAAGTAACAATCAATTTAGTATCAGCACCTATTCCCGTAACCTTTATCGTCCACCCTGCAGGAGTCTCGTCTACCTTTCTCATGATATGTCCGGCTCCAAGGGCAATCGGATATGTCACCTCGGTTCCGTTGGTGCCTTCATACGTTGCCGACAAAGCATCTTTCAGGTTCACCCACTTCACCAGCTCTTTCGTTGTATTGTCATTCAACGTAACAATCACCCTGCCGTTTTCTTCCTTCACCTCTTTAATAGGATGTGCACCTACTGCATTTTGGTCTACCGTCACCGTGGTTCCGCCAATTGTCAAATCGAATATTTCAGGATTACCGGCATTAGGCGTTAATGAAGCTCCGCCTCCTTCTGTCACATATACCTTCTTGCCTTCTATCTGTAAAGGCTCGCCGTTCATCGTCCAATAATAACCGTTATCGTCCTGTGCCACACCAACCGAAGCATCGCTTCCGCCACTGACCTCGCTGTCTTCATTATAGTACAACGTAATAGCATTAGCGTGCAGGAAAGAGATTTTATACCCTTGCGCACCATCCTTTTCCACTTTTTCCACATTGGTCACATAATCGGTAGCCGTAAGAATCCCTTGCAAAGAATTCAGTTGGTCTACAACCGTCTTCTGCCATTTCTCCAATGCGGAAATTCTTTCTTCCTGACCGTTCACCGCATCCCACAATCCATCATCATCGTAGCTACAGCTACCCAACACAGTTACTGCACACAACGTGCACAAAATAGTCTTAATCTTCATATTATTATTCTTTATAGGTTAATGTTCTTTCTTTTTTTCATTGTTATGTACATTAATACAAAATGAGGTCTTTACGATAAGGCATCTCATGATCCGTATAAGTATCGTCTATATAAAAACGCACCCAGTCTATTTCCATACGGGGAATCTTTATATCCGGATTCACTTTCAAGATATTCCGTGCAGCCTGATAGCTCATCACCATATCCGTTGCACCGAAATTCGGCTCTGCTTTGTGCAAAAACATCATCGTGATGATGTAATACAACCCTTCACTGTTTATACTGTAGGAGAAAGGCCAGCGACCGCCATTCTGTTCTGTCATCGCTTTGGTCACCCGAAGCGTTTCTACACCGTTTGTCCCTATGGCAACGGTTTCATCGTCTATCCATTCTACCCAATAAATCTGGAATTCGTCTATAATAGTACCTCCGGTCTTGCCGCCCGAAGCCAATTCCGTGACAGCTTTGGTTGGATTATAAGCACCGGCACCGGTACTGGCTCCCGGCGTGGGAGCACCAAAATGGAAAGTTTGTTCCACCCCGCGCCTGTATGCCGAATTATTGTGTCGGCTATTATTCTCCATAACATCTATTTCTCCAAAATCAGGCCAGTTATTCCACTCGGCATTTCCACCCACCTGCTCATTGCCTTGCAGCCAGATACCGGGCAGCATACCGCTATTTTCCATACCGCGGATACGGGCACGGGTCTCAATGCGCATACCCGGATAAATACGGATATTGGAAGATGCCCATGCCGTACTATTGGCATTGCCGCGCATGAATTTACAAGAATAGAATGCAGATGTTCCATAATCCCATTCCTTACCCCCGTTACCGGATTTAGCCCTCTCTTTCAATGTCATCATACGCAAATAGCCTTCATCCATTACATAAGCATACTTAGCATTATCCACCGCACCTTGACTTTCTACCGCAGCAGTATTCTGGTCGGCAAAGCCAAACGGATATTCCTTACTGACATAATCGCCCATCGGACTGTCCTTCGTCGTGAGACAGGCATCAATCTTATGAAACTCATAAGCGCGGAAAAACTTCCATTTACCGTCGGGCAGCACATTGCCGCTGTTGGGGTGCGGGTCACCCTCTTTCATCACCACATAGTTCAGTTGTCCCCATTTCTTCACGGCATCTTCATTTTGAGGCGACACGAAGAGTTGGTCGGCATCCTCGTACAACCACCGTTCATCCCTTATCTTCGTATCCATACCCTTATGGATATCTATTCTGTGAATAATGATTTCATTTGCCACCAACGGATAACGGCTTGCCACCGGAATCGTGGAGAACGTGAGCTTCAGATCTTCATCGGCAATGGTTTCCGTACTTTTTATCATCATAATAGCCTCACTCTCCACCGAACTCTCTCCGGCCGGAATCACCAATTGTTCGGGAAGGTTCTCAAGACGCCGGGCCACACCTTCCGCAGGCGTAATAACGATAGTAAGGTCGTCCTTCAATTTAGAATTGACGGAAGCTGTCAAAATAAAACTCTGTCCCTCTTTCACTGTATTATCCGCATTGTTTTTTATCATTACACGCGAATAATGATAATCGCTCACGGTGAGCAGTTGCAAGGCATTCTCTACTCTATAGCCGCGTGCAAAAGCCGATATTTCGACAGAATATTCTTTATTCAGCCCCTCTTTCACAAGTACCGGAATAGTCTTGCTCGTTTCTCCCTGCTTCATAACGACTTCGGTGGGAAAGCCTTCGAACAACAGGCGGTCTACCGCTCCTTTTTCCGTAGTGGCGCTCAGTTTAATGCTTACATCCTCATTCATCGCTTTCATACCTTCGTCCGTACCGGTGACATCAAAAGTAATCTCCAGCGTTTCACCCATCACCAAATCCGTACTATTAATGCTCATCCTCAGAGGTACGGGTTCAGGTAACGGCGCCATCTTCTCCTCCGAACAACCGGTAATGCCCAACACGGCAAACAACAATATGCAATATATATTCTTACTCTTTTTCATGGTCTGTTCTTTCTAAAATTAAATAACCGCATCATATTCTTACTCTTCTCCCCAACCGGGATTCTGCTTCATCTGCCTGTTCAACTTGAGTTCGCTGGGCGGAATAGGAAGCAGGTAATCACGACCGGCAACAAATTGGTAGCCATTGGGCAACAGTTCCTGCAAAGGATCCATCCATTGACTACCGTCGGTCAGTATGGTAGTAAGTTTCGATTGCTGCTCTTCGGTGAATGATTTATAAAGTACCGCATCCTTTCCCAAATAAGCGCCTCGTCCACGCTTATTGACAATAACTTTGGCGCCGCCCCAACGCATAAGGTCGTCCAACCGATAGCCCTGTAACGCCAGCTCCACACGGCGCTCGCGACGAATCTCCTGAAGAACGGGCGTCAACGCGTACCCATAGTCTGTGAAATTAGGATCGACAGTCACAGGCTTCACATACTTCACTCCGGCACGTTCGCGCAAAGGCTTCAGTGTTTTTTCCAGTACGGCATCATCGCACTTACCCAATTCTTCCGCTGCCTCAGCATAACTCAACAACGCTTCGGCATAACGCATAATAACCAACCCAACTTCCGAATCTCCCTGCACATAGGTAGTATCCACTCCAAGTCGTATGTGATATCCCGTCACGTTCTTGGCATTGCCGTCACTCGTCAGGAAAGGGGGATTGATACCTTTGGCATCGGAAGCTACATCCTGCACATTCAATGGTCTGGAGCCGGTGATAGTCGATTTGAATTTATAGCCGCTACTCATCACAGTTTCCGTAAGACGCAAATCGCGATTTTTGAAAGTTTCATTGAAATCCTTGAATTTTTCATCATTCGGGTCAACAGGTATTCCGTCTGCACTAAGATATGTATTTACCAATTCACCCGATACCCCGGCAGGGCCGTTCTGGTCAACCACACCGCCGGCAAGTAATCCGCTCAAGGCATGAAACACACCTTCCGTAATAGAGTACTGTTTCCAAAAAATGGCTTCAGTGACATTGGAATAGTCTTTCTGATTGAAAAGACGTCCGTAAGCATCTCCCGGATTCACCACATCTTTATCCGTATCCCTGGTGTTCAGTTGCAATCCGCTGTTAAGCAACATATCGCCCCAACGCAGCACTTCATTGAAGAAGTACTCGGATTGGTCCGTATCGGCTGCAAAGGCATCGTTTTTGTGATATTTTTCCCAAGAACCCTCATAAAGCGCTACTTGCATGGCAAGCATCATAGCCGCCTCTTTTGAAATACGCAATCCTGCATATTTGCTACGGTCGAACAGTAAATCCTTCGCTTTATCCAAATCCTCAAGAATGAATTTTGCTACCTCGCTGCGGTCTTTTTGCGGAATCTGCAATCCGGCGATAGTAGCGTTCTCATCCCAAAAAGCATCCATCACGGGAATATCTCCGAACTTCTTCAGTTGCACAAAATGCCAATAGGCCCGCAAAAAGTAGGCTTCGCCAATCAGCGATTTAATCTCTTCCGTTTCCAGATTCTCGGGTACTTTATAGTAATGAAAGAAATAATTGACATTGCGCAGGTTCTTATAACCGGTTTCCCAAGCTTGATTACTGGAAAATACCGTTTCTTCGCCATTCAGGCGTCTATCGTAAATTTCGGACAGGATGTTATCGCTGTTTTTCTCTTCACCGCGCACTCCCATTCCTAATTTCTGCAAGGAAGGTAATGCCGTGTACAAGCCGTTGATATAGCCGCGTACCTGTGATTCGCCCGAAAGGAACGATTCATTATTCGGTGCAGTTATCGGTTCTCTGTCCAGGAAGTCGGAGCACGATGAAAACAGCGTGCTTGCTCCCATTAGTAATGCAATATATAAATAAGTTTTTTTCATACTCTTTATTCTGTTACCAATACTTAGTTAAAATGTGAAATCAATACCAAACACAAAGTTTCTGTTCATGGGATATACCTTACCGTTACCGTTCTCATTGGCAGCGGATGTCAGTCCCGGAGCCGTATCGTTGCTACCGCCCGCCCATGTATTCACCTGATTCAGAGTTTCCGGATCGAACGACTTGGGCAATGAGGTAATGGTAAACAAATTATCACAAGTAAAATAAAGACGTAAATTCTCCAGGCGCAATGCCTTGAGCATCTTCTTGTCGAATGTGTAGGATACCGTAAGGTTCTTCATACGCATATAAGCCGCATTCACCATGTAACGAGTAGTATTATACCCGGCATTTACTCTGTAATCGTCTGTCTTCGGATCGGCCAGACGAGGCAGATAGGCATCGGGATTCTGCGGACTGAAATAATCCAGATGTTCCTTGAAGTAGTTCTTTCCGCCGAACAGATAAGTACTGCCCGCCAACGGGAAATCGCGTTTACCCACACCTTGGAACAAAGTAGAAACCTGGAAACCTTTGTAGCCCGCTTTCAGATTGATACCGAAAGAATATTTAGGAGTGGTGTTACCTATGATGCGTAAGTCGCCGTGGTCGTCCAACGTACCTTTTCCCGGATCCACTTTCCCGTCTCGATTGACATCGATATACTTCAAGTCACCTGCCTGCCACAGATTATCTGCCTTAAAGAAAGAGAGGTCCTTACTCTGAAGGTAATCGTCCACTTCCCGGTTGGTCATGAAAAGGTCGTCGGCCACGAATCCCCATATCTCGCCGATATCCATACCCTCATAATATCCTTTATTACGCGCCAAACCGGTATGATTATTATAAATGATACCTTCCGGATTATTATACTTGGTTACAACAGCCTTATAATCGAACAAATTAAAACCTATCCCATAGCTGAACCCGCATTTCAACTTATCCTGCCAGTTGACGGAAAGTTCCCAACCACGGTTACGCAAAGTGGCATTGTTTATCTTTGCACGGTCGTCCGGTACAATGCCGCTGACGGCAGGAATAGCTTCGGCCGGGCCAATCATATCTTTCGTCGTGCGCTGATAGGCATCGAACGTTACGGAAAGACGGTCATCGAACAGCATCAAATCCAAACCGATATTGGCATTATCCACCTTTTCCCAAGTAATGTAGGGACTTATCATTTTCGGTGTAAGCGAAATGGTTCCTTTGGCGGGTTTATTGCCTGTACCCGGCAACAACCATGCATTCACGTTGTTCGGGTCGAGTGTCATCACGCCGAGATAATCATAAAGCCCCGCACCGTTTTGGTTGCCAAGACGACCATAGGACACACGTACTTTAAGCTGTGACACCGGCAGGTTAAGTTTGGTAAAATAAGGCGTACGTGAAATATCGTAGCCGGCAGAGAAAGATGGGAAAAATCCCCAACGATTGTCCGGAGCAAAACGGGATGATCCATCGTAACGTCCGCTGAACTCCAAGAAATAGATATTCCGGTAGTTCCAGTTAAGGCGGGCAAACATACCCATTGTAGCCCAGTGCGACCGAGCTTCGGCTGCATAGGGAGTTCCATTGGCATTATCAAAAGAGTAAATATCCTCGCTCAACATACCGTCCTTATACATATACTCACTGGAGTTTTCCTGCAATTCCATCTGAAAGCCTGCCATCCCCTTGAAGAAATGATCGCCCCACTGACGGGTATAGGCACCGGTCACACTGGGCGAAAGATAGTAATTGAACACACTGCCGCGCGTCAGCGAACCGAACTGGGTATTCTGCCACTTCATACCGGGATAATGGTATCCCTGCTTATTGCCCGATACTTCCATTACAGAACCATTAGGCAACGCATAATTACCTTTACGCAACTCGAAACTATTGTTCTCTACGTCCAAACGGGCTTTCATCTCGCCCACAAACTCCAGTCCTTCCAGCGGAGTGATAATTGCAGAAAAAGACATTGCATCCGATACCCGATTCTGGCTATAGCCCGCCTTTTGCAGATAAAGTTGCTCGTTCCACGTAGGAGTGGAATACTCCGCCTGCTCGACAGGAAGTTTCGTGACACGGCTTGGCGACATATTAGCTATCGTTCCATAAAAAATAGTCTGGTTTGCCAAAGGTCGTTTCAAAAGACTCAACGACACATTATTATTGAAATTGAACTTCAGCCAATCTGTAGCACGTATGGAAAACTTAGTGTTCACATTATACTTCTCCAAATCATCCTGCACCTTATCCATCAAGCCTTCCTGGTAGATATAACCCAAACCTACATAATAAGAAGTCTTTTCCGAACCGCCCTGTATA
>OGLO01000108.1_pt1 | contig 27146 bp, 59 predicted proteins | sample 1572891 | NCBI WGS metagenome assembly OGLO01 (sample SAMEA2581999, study PRJEB24529) | metagenome | biome: Human gut stool | place: China | collected 2011
GTGGGGAGGAAACCCAAGCAGCGTAGAAGGTATGGTGAGTCAAGGGGATATTGACCTGACAACTCGCCCTAAAGTCAAGAATGAGGATGGGAGCGTATCCACAGTACGTTCTATGTCATTCCGTGATGAAGAACTTGGGGTGGAGGTGTTAGTCCCTACAGTCAGCGATGATGGTAGGATTATGTCAGACCAAGAGGCCATTGACCAGTATTACAAAACCGGTAAGCATCTGGGAATGTTCCGTACCCCAGAGGCCGCTGATAAATACGCTGAGGAGCTTCATAAGCGGCAGGCTAAATATTATGGGGTAGAATGATGGAGAATAAATATGTAGTGGCAGGGCAAGCCAGCTCTGGAGGGATGCTTATATGGCTGAGTAATCTAGACCTCGCATCGTGGAGCTACATTGTTGGTATCTTAGTAGCTCTCATTGGTCTGGTGGGGGGTGCCTACTGGCAATGGAAGAAGGACAAGCGGGACGCAGAGATGCACAAAGCTATTCTGGAATCCATTAAGACACGTGGGGTTAACGTAGATGAACACTTGGATTAAGCGGCTCACTATCGGAGGTGGCCTTCTGGCTGCCTCAGTGGTGGGAGTGGTGAAACATAATGAGGGGTATAGCGAGAGGACATACTATGATGGGGCTGGAGTTGCTACGATATGTTACGGTGAAACCAAAGGTGTTAAGCTTGGCGAGGTCCGTTCTAAATCTCAATGTGACAAACAGCTTCAAGAAAGCCTTGTTGCTCACGCGAAAGTGTTTGATGGCATCCCTTCCTCCACTCCTGATGTGGTGGCTCTTGGTGTACTAGACATGGCTTACAACATTGGCGTAACAGGCTTCAATAATTCTAAAGTGAAGAAAGCTATCATCAAAGGTGACTATCGGATGGCGAGTAAATACGTATTAGAGTGGAAGTATATTACGCGTAAGGGTAAGAAATATGATTGCTCTACCCCTGGGAATAAAGTGTGCTATGGGCTGTGGAAGCGTAGACTGTGGCAGAGCAAAGCTATAGGAAATCAGTTTAAATCCCCACAGGAGGCTGTCAATGCTCTCCCTTAAGCAAATCGCTCTAGGGGCGGCTGTAGTAGCTTTTGTATTGATGGCTGTAGGGTTGGTGTACCAGCACTCTACAATAGCCTCACAGGACGCTACAATCGCTTCTCAGCAGCAAACCATAGACACTTTCGAGAGAGATAAGAAGGCACAGGATAAAGCTGATAAACAGCTCAAGGCAGATAAGGAGAAGATTGCTAAAGAGCGGCAAGACTGGAAGGAAAAACTAAATGAAGCGCTCCAAGGCAATACTTGTAATGATGTGCCTTTTGACGATAACACTCAGCGGATGCTCAACGAACTATACGGTAAGCAAGGTTCCTGACCGCTATCTAGAACCTACTCCCTACCCGGAGAATGTTCCCACTACGTTTGGTGAAGCAGTGAAAGCACTGGCAGATTGGAAGGCAGCATTGGATAGTGCTAATGCAGATAAGGCAGCAGCTAGGAAATATCAAGAGGAGATGAACTAATGCCTGCGAAGGGACAATATAAGAAGGGGGCTAAGCCTGACAGTGTACGTCAGCGTAAGTACAACTCGTCCCCAGAACAGAAGAAGAGGCGTGCAGAACGGAACGCGTCAAGACGTAAGATGGAGAAGGCAGGGAAGGTGAAGAAAGGGGACGGGAAAGAGGTCGACCATAAAAATAAAAATACAGCGGACCAGTCGACTAAGAATCTTCGGGTCCGTTCAGTGAAGGCCAATCGTGCTGATAACCGGGGAACCGGTGGACGTAAAAAAGGAAAATAAATAATGGCTACAAACTATCGTACTGAGAGTCAGAAGTTCTTCAATGCTCAGACTTCTCAGAACCATCGCTCTTGGGCGAAGGCTGCTGCGGCTTACTATCGTCAGGTTGGTTCTACTACCAAGACTAACTTTGTAGACGCAATGGCGGCTTATTATGCAAAGATTAATGCTGGTACTATCTCTGCTCCTGTATCTCCTACTTCTACTCAAGCGGTTGTCAGCAATGGGGGTACTGTAACAGCGGCTAACTCTGCTAACACTAAAACTGTTAGCGCCACCTATGTCATCTCTGGCAGTGCTGTACAGCGTGTAAGCCTCCCGGCTAACGCCGCCATCATCACTTCCTCTCAAGCCCTCACAGGTGTCACTCCTACTGGCACCTATTCCACCACGGTTACATTCACTGTAGCCAACGGTGTCATCACAGCTATCGCTCTTAGCTAAGGAGAATATATGGCAAATGTTCAGCACTCCTCGCTGACAGGTGCTGACCTCCATGAGTGCAAAGGGGCAGCTTCGGCTGCCTCTGGTCAAGTTCCTGTAGCTAATGGGAGTGGTTCTGCCCCGTTTGGATTCCTAGCGTATTCAGCACTCACAGGCAAGCCCGCTGTTCCTGTTGTCACTCTTAACAACGCCGCTATAGCTACCACTCCTCGTGTACAGCTATACACCACTACAGCTTCTTCTGGCCTATGGTCTATCTCCATTTCTGGGCTCACCACATTGCATGGCATTCAAGCCTCTGTGATATCTGGCGGGACAGCTATTGGAACGGCGGCTGTGGCCACTGTAGCGGCTGCTACGGCTTCTGCTGCATCTGGGAGTGTGGTGGTATTGGGAGCATCTGGAAACACGCTAGGGGATTCACAGACAGTTAACGTCGTAGTGTGGGGGATTTAATGGCTTGGAATGAGGGGGTACTGAGGGCCTTAAGGGATGGGTCTATTATTCAGGAAGGGACTAGGACAGGAAGGCTTTATAACGCATCTCGTAGGGTTACAGGGGTGGCAGCGGGGGCTAACGTAGACAGTATCTTCACTGTAGGAGCATTGCCTGTCTATCTGTTTCAGCGGGAGGTAGGAAGGAGTGGACTGGGGGTTAGTGCTTCTATCTACAGAGGTCCCACGTTTACAGGTGGTACTCTAGACCCGGTGTATAGTGTTAATGACCTAACTGGGGATGGGGACCTTTCTACTGTTCAATTGCGTATTGGGGCTACAGTAACGGTGGTTGGTACGCAGACTGTAGCCACCTCTTACGCTATTGGGAATACTTCCAACCAAGGACAGGGAGGGATTGCAGAGCTTAAGCAGCCATTGTATATGCTCCCTAACACTGCCTATCTTCTGCGTATAACCAGCTTGGATAGTCAGGCTCAGGATATTACAGCAAGCATTGCTTGGTATGAGGGGTATTTATAATGCCGTACAGTGTAATTAAGACAGGAAAGAACAAAGGGAAGTATCGCGTTACGGGAGGGAAGATGAAAGGGAAAGTGATTAGCAAGGCTCAGATGCAGGCTATTGAGATTAGTAAACATAAGAAGGGTAAATAAGAATGCCAAGTAATACTCAGCAGGGTTCTCAAGGACTTCCGTCCTGCAAATGCAAGATGGTAAACACTGATAAGAAGCTGGCTCCTCCTAAGCAGGGCAGCATTATTATTGGTCGTGGTAAGAAATAATACAGGGGCCCTTATGGGCCCTTTTTATTTGTCATAACGCCCCCAGAGTACAGAGGACTCCCTTTATTAGAATGGGAGATGAATTGTAAAGCATCCATATAATTATGAAATCCTTGCAACCTTTCCCATTTCATCGGAGGCTCTACTCCTTGCCAATAGCATACAATTGGCGTTCCTCTTTCAACATAGTGGAACGTCCCCTCGGATATAATTCTATAGCTCACCATATACTTTCCTCCAGATATAAGAAAGGGGCCCCGTAGGACCCCGTCGTCTCGTAACCCTGAGTGGGAGATAGGGACCACCTCCAGTTAAATAAGTTCTGTAGAGTTATTGCGTGTTAACACTCTTGACCCCCTTAACTCGTTTAGTGGAACGGAATGAATGCCCGGTAGGTCCCTTATAGCTTTGGAACTTACTCTGAGCGGTGTAAGCAAATCCATCTTCTACTACCTCCGTGCTCCCCGTTACTGGGTCGCGTAAAGCATCATCATCAAAATACAAGCTGAGATTAGGTGCGCTCTTATCGTAAGAACGAAGTCGTAAGTAAACCTCTTCAAGCAGCTTAACGTCATATCGGTTATACTCCACCATATATTCCCACGCCTCTTTCTTCCCTTCCATACAATCAATCCAGAGCTGGAAATCAGTGTCTAGCTTAGGAACTTCTATCCCTAAATAAATCCCCAGTTCTTTTAGAGAATTCGCTGGAAAGCGGAAATACTTCTTCGCAATCTTGCAAGTATCCACAACTTTAAACGGCGACGGCATCCCGAAATTGTGATAAGCAAAACGGCTATTGAGATAAGGGAGGTCGAAGCGAAGCCCATTGTGTGCAACAACCACATCAGCGCTATCCAGCAAACGCCACATGCTAGAAACAATCTCTTTGTCATCCTGCTCCCCGTAATCCCCTTCATAGGCCACTCGGTTGGCGTAAATGGAATCTTCCATAATCTCCTCTTCCCCTAACCACTTAGCGCTCCATGTTAACATAAAGCTTCGTTGTTTCACTTGAACAGGAGCAAGGAATTGCTTGAAGCGCCCCCATACATACCCCAGCTCTGGGCTTGTCTCAATATCAAAGATTAAGATGCGTGGGCCTTCTTTCTTCTCCTGCTTATTGTAATAATATTCATTGAGGATGTACCACACTGAGGACGCTGCTGTCTTCTTCCCAAACACTTGCTTAGCAATACTACGGTGTGTTACTCCCGCTTTCTTTAGGGCGATTACGGCTGAGATTGTTTCTTTCGAATAGTTCATAGTCTCTCTCTTTTTTAGTATTATTATATGGAGTATTTTTATAACATTCCCAGCGAGGGTCCATCCCCGCCCTTTGCCAATTATCTACGTTCTGCTCCATCGTGTAGTCTCCCCACCACTGCCAGTGTCTGTCTTCATGGCCTGTACAACTGCATCTAAAGGGTCGCAATCTGTGGATGTTAAGTAGTGAAGCGCCACAGTCCCTCCGCTCCCAATAGCCCACGGGCAGCCATCTGGAATCTCTACAAAATCTAGAATAGGGCTCTCCTCTTCAGCCTTAGATACAAACCAAGTTGTACGCTCAGTGACAATAATAGCCGAGAAGGTATTAGGAGTGTCTAATGAAGAGGTGACGAACAGCCCTTCCCCCAGCGCATATTCCAATACAGCCTTCTCAGAGAGATAGCCAGCCAAAGCAAAGGCCAATACTTTCTCCCCCTGCATTGAATAGTTGCGTTCTTCACAGTCTACAATCTTATTAAAACTGTCTGTGACAAGTTGAGTTCCACGAGTCATACGACCATCTGCTGCTAATACACCATTGCGGAATGCGATAGTAGTCATGTGTTATTCCTCTGGGAAAAGTTCTTTCATTTTATTAACGTAAAAGTACAAATCGTCTCTACGTCCCTGCTTGGCAGCTTTCTCTATAAAAGCCCATAGCTCCTCTTCAGAATAACCCATCATTATTTCTCCACTTGCCATTTAAACAATTTAGGTTTGGTATTGGGGCATTCAATCTCTACTGCCCTCTTAGCACTCTCCAATATCTCAGCCATGTCCTGAGCCTTGTCCTTATGGCCTCTCAGCCCTGCACAGAGAGCTTTCTTGACTAGATGCTGCAGGGCAGGGTTAGTTACATTAAAGGCAGTTAGAACGTCATACACGTCGATTGTGACGCCATTACACACTCTGTTATACTTACTCATCTTTCTTCTCCCTCTGCATCCACATCTTAGCCATTTCATAATAGACGAGCGCCCCTTTCTCGTCCCCTCTGTCTAAACACTCCTCTTGTTTCCTGCGGCAATATTCTACAGGAGTTTCCTCTTGGCCGCTATCTCCCTTCAATAGAAGGTCTTTGGCCTTGTCTATTGAATTATTCAGCAACTTTATCCTCCACACGAACAATTGCCACTTGTAAGCTGTCTACTCCTTCATAACTCTCTTGCTTGAGCTGATTAACAACACTGGCTGCTGCCTTAGCAAACTTCTCAGCCACTTCATCACTTACACCTTCGAATTTAAAAGACAGAACATAATTAGACATACATACCTCCGATAAGAATAAACATAGTAGTGAATACAGAGAACATAAGCAGATTATTAATGAGTTGTCGCATCTACTTCTGCCCCCACACGCTTCTTAGTTTCATCAGCATCTTTCTGAATGGACATGAGCATGGCTGCTACAGAGAGACGCTCTTGTTCAGAGAAGTTCTCAAAATAGCTGCGTGTAGCTCGTTCCCCTTCTTCTTGATGGATGGAGACAGCGGCGATGGCACGATTGTACGCACGGAGAATAGGATTCTCAATATCATTAAATAGTTCAGGTTTTTTCATTGTATTAAGCCTTATTGTTTTTATTATTACGGCGTTCTTTATTTTCTTCTTGTGACTTCGTCTTGTGGCAGCTACGGCAAAGGACCTGAAGACCCTCTTTATCGCAGAAAGTCCTTCTAATTAATTCATCCCAGGATATGAAACCCTCAACACCCACTATGGGCAATCGGTGGTCTACCTGAACGTCTTTGGCTGGAAATAAGTGATGGCATATAGCACATTCATAATGCTCTGCCAGTCTTCCAGTTTTTTCATTAACCATCTTGCCGCGCTTAGCCTCCGCTAAAACTTCATAGCGAGGAGGCCATCTTTGACTGCCACTTCTTATAGCTCCTTTAATAAAGGAGTGAATCCTGGCAGGTGTCCAATTCATTATACCTCACTTATTCTCCATATTAGGGTGAAGGGCTTCTTGTAACCAGCTTGCTATAGCTTCTGCCTCTTTATTGCTAAAGCATAAGCTGCTCTTTCCCAGACCGTCGTTCATTTCAATTTCAAAAGGGTATTCAAAATCTCCACTCTCTTTGATACTGAGATTGATAATTTCATTGTCCCATTCATCTTTAAAGATTAAAGGTTTCATTTGTTCTCCAAATCAATTAGTTCTTCATCCCACTCTACGACATAGCTATTAGTTGGTACATCCACATAAATTGCCATATTGGGATTGCTCTTTTCATCACTAAGTTTAATAATAAACTTCCCCATCTCATCCCACTGGTTTAGTCCAAAATACTGGATTACCCTCATCATCTACCTCTCTCAATGTGTTTCCAGGTTCTGTTTGTAACAATTTTATGAATAGCTCCCTCGCTCACATCAAGCCAGTTGGCTATATACTTAACAGAGAATCCGTGCCGGTGCAACAATAGCGCCTCTTTTACATCCAACTCCGTTAATACGGCTTGTGTGTGATTTTCCCCATAATTATTCCTAAGACCTGTGTCCATCGCATGCCGGATATTGTCCGCAGGACTAACCCATTCTAAATTATATGCAGCATTGTTCCCCTTATCCCCATCCTTATGGTTAACTTGGGGAAGCCCATTAGGGTTAGGTATAAAGGCCTCAGCAACCAACCTGTGACGATATTTATTCGATATTCTACCTCCAGACAGCCTTGTTGTAATAAAATGGTAGCCTGCCTTATCAACAGAACCTTTCATCAGCTTAGGATGCTTTCTAGTCAGGCTAACAACTGAACCGTCTTCTGCTACAAAACGATTGGGCCATCCCTTTATTGGTACATAGAACTTTATTGTGGCGGTGTCCAAAATATGGGCTCTCCTGTCTCAGTTAGTTGTCTCACCATGTAAGCTAATTGTGCTTGTTCATAAAGACGCTCTTCAGCCTCTTCCCCATATTTGTTAGTGTACGCCTCCAACACCCTCTCGTACATTTCTGCTTCTGTTGTTGCTCCGTCGAGAATGTTGAATGCTCGAATGGGACCACACCCCTGTAAACCATCATACGTATCTGTGGAGTCACCAGTGAGTAGCTGTGAATAAAAGAAAAGCGCACCAGTTCCTGTGAGTTTCTTAGGCCCTTTGAGAACGAGGTTCCCTGTTTCTTCCACCCAAGCTGGCCCCCAACTGCCTTGTCTTCCGCACTCCCAAGTGTAATGGAAGCCTGGGCATTGCTTCAAATCCTTATCACGGCTACAGATTATTGTATCTCTAAACTCTAGGCGCTTAGTTTGTTCGATGCACAGGGCATCATCTGCCTCCATTCCATCCACCACCACTGCTCCCCACTGAGCCTGTAAATAAGCTTTAAGGTAGGAATAGTAATGCGGCTTGATTTGTTTACGATTTCCTTTATACTCACGGCTCTTAGCCACGGCATGTCGGAAATTGCCCTTACCAGTGATGAACAGTTTAGGAGGAGCTGTGGCATATACAGCTGCACAAATCTCCTTAATACGCTCATCAACCATTTCATTCACTTCTTCAACGGATTTTAAAATCAATCCTTCTTCTGTCTTCTGTTGAGCGGCAAAGCCAATTTCATAAAGAAGAATGTCAGAATCTATCAAAGGGGTCATATGTCACCATTTTATTATAGAGGGCTTCCTTGCCCATTATTATTATTATTTATTAGCCTTCACCAAATCCTACATTACCATGGATTTTCGTCCTCATCATCTTCTCCTGTTACATCCGGCTCTACTGGCACATGCTGTGCCTCTTGTACGGGCTTCTCAGCCGCTTTCTCCTCCTTCTTGACCTGCCCTACAGCCTGCCCTTCTAAGGCTGCCTGGAGCTTGCTCCCTTCGAAATCCAAGTTAGCTTTAATACGCTCCTGAATCCACTCAGGGAATGAACGGAAGATGTCAAGGTCTGGCTCATCCAGAGAGAACACCTTAGGCTCATTCTTAAGCTCAGCCACCATCATGCCCTTCATTGGCTTGGAGACATTCCCCACCTTAGCACTACCATTCTTTTTATGCGCCACAGTTACTGCACAAGGGGCTGTCAACACTTTCTCCCAATCCCCCTGATAGAGGGAGAAGTCAGGGTCAAATGCCTTCATACGCTTAGTGGAAGTGGCAAGGTCACTATCCAATGCATAGAGAGGGAATTCCTCTGACAGCCAACGTGGCTTATCCTCCAGCTCATTCCCTGCTTCATCCTTCATAAACTCTGTAGTGAATTCATAAGTTAGGCGCAGAAGATGAACAGGGGCTTTGTCATATGCCACCTCAAACTTCTTAGTTGCGTCATTCCACACTTCCTTGTGGTGACGGCCCATGTCAATTACTTGAGCTACACGGCATGGATAGTTGTCCACTGGCAGCTCTTCTTGCTTAACGCGGTTAGCTGCTGGACGTTTCGGAGTAGTAGCGGGTGCCTTTAAAGCCATGTGTAATACCTCTTTTTATTATTATTTTAATTTTTTAACGGAACTGATGTTTACGGCATAAATTTCAGTTGTGTCTAATGGATTAAATAGAACAATCTCTTCCCCCTTTATCACTACAATACCAGCAACCTCTCCCTCTGTTGCCGCCTTAACAACACCCCCGTCATAGGGGATGTCTTTAGTTAATACCACTTTGCTCCCTGTTTTCATCAGATTTTACATGCCCCCGATTCACAATCATCTTCGCCAATATCAAGCTCTGCCAATTGCTCCATGTAGACATCTGTCACAATGGCCTGTAGCTCCTCTTTGAATTGCTCAAGCTCCGCAAATGACATGGGCTTGACATCATTGAAATAATATTTCTTGCCGTATTTATCGTAATTAACTTTCATTTTACAGGCCCCTTAACTAATCCTAAAATCTCTCTTGCAACCTTCTCAGCAGAATCTAAATCTAAGAGGACTAAATCATAACTATTACCGCTGTCGGTCTTACTCTTCTGTTTAACAACGATTCCTAGGTGGTCTCTCTTAACACTCACTTCCTTTTCTGCATAGTATTTAGACTGACTGCTTCCGTAATTACTAGTAAAGTTCATACTAATGCACCTCCAGCCAGTTATGTCCGATGGACGCCTCTCCAATTTGAGGCACTCTAAGTCTGAAATGTTTTGTAGCTGTGTCGAATGCTTTCTCCAGAAGCTCTGCCACCTCCTTCTTGATTTCATCCCGACACTCCACTGTTATTTCATCGTGATACCAACATACAACTACATAATCCTCTCCCCACACAAAACGCCTAGAGAGATATTTATGCGCTAGGTTGTAAGCGGCAGTCATGTAGATGGCTTCATCTGCCTGTACCGCATATACTAAAACTGTATGTTCAGCTCTAATGAATACAGGAGAACCGTCCAACCCTTTTACCCACCCATCATAATATTCTAAGCGTCCCCATTTGTTCATACGACGTTTAGCATTCTCCCTCCATTCTTCAGTAATGCGTTCAATCAAAGCAGCTTTAGCTGGGAACACTTGCTTGAGAGCCTCACGAATGGCTGTACCAGAATCCTTAGTGCCTCCAATCATCTTGGCAAGCTTTCCGTCTGACGCTCCGAATGTCCATCCAAAGTTAAAGTTCTTAGCTTTGCCACGACTAATGGGGTGTAAATGAAATGCCTCTGTCACTTTGTTAATAGCAAATTGAGCCAGTGTATGGCTGTCTGTGCCATCTTCCTTCCTTCCTTCAAGCAACATCTTGGTGAAGCCATCGTCATTAGCACGTTCACACATGAACCTGTCCTGACAAGACGCTGCATCCGCACTCACTAGCACCCATCCCGGGCGAGCAATGAAGGCTCTACGCATTTGCTTTCCAAAGAATGCCTCTGCGTTAGGCACGTTGGCTACATCTTTATGCTTAGCCCTGCGTGTATCTGCCAGGCCGCTGACACAAGAGGAGATGCGACCATCTGTCCTCATACGCCTCAGCCACCCCTCCATGTTAGAACGACGATGTACAGCTTTAGCACGCTTGGCATATAACCTTCCTGCCTTTCCTTCCACTCCCGGAAACTCCCCATCCTTTGGCATCTTAGGAGAGCGTTGGTTCCCTTCATCATCTAAATTCCATTCAGCAGGCTCCCACCCCTGAGACAACATCCAGTCTTTTACTTCAGCGGCTGAGCCTAAGTCTATAGGCCTGAAGTTAATTCTTGAGAAAGGCCCCCCGATACACTTTGAATATAAAACTCTTTCATCTGTGAAATGTTTCTCCACAGATGCGGAATACTTCCCGCTCTTCATAAAAGGTTTACGGACATAATTGTATTCACCGTCTTTCTTAGCCTCTAATATATCCATTGTTAGTGGAAGATATTTAGCTAATACGCGGTCAATACGTTCTATCCAATGTGTTAACAGCTTAATGCTCTTATGAATATACGCTTCATCCAGAAGCCACCCAGCTTGCTCCTGCTTCCACAGGTTCTCCCACAGAGTGAAAGTCATTAGATGGGCATCTCTCCAATTCTGCCCTTTCCCTTCTTTCTTTAGAGCGTGATATGTAGCAACGTTGATGCGGACATCTTCCTCACAACGGTGTAATATCTCTGGTGTATATTCATCCCAATATTCTATCTCTGGTTTATCAATGCCGACTCGTACACCCCATGCATACAAGCCATGCACCTTCATCGCCTCCTTCTTATTCTGAGCTTGTGGGGGAGCTGTGCGGTGGGGATTCTGTAAGCGTGACATAAGGAGGGTGTCTACCTTCTTACCAGTAAACTTATACCCCAATACTTTCTCCACTACGGGAATGTCGTATTGTAGAATATTGTGCCCTATCCACACATCAACAGTCTTCAGAAACGCTACAAACTCATCCATCTGCGTATTGTCGAAGCGTCTTACATCTTTACCATCTAGGGTTGACGCTACGGCACAATGCAGCTTAGTCACTGTATCGTAGAGGCCATTAGCCTCAAGGTCAATCACCCAAGGTGTCATTTATTCTCCAGACAAATATTAATCTCTTCAATTTTAGCATTTAACCAGCCAGCCAGTTTAATTCCCCGCTCCCAATCCTCTAATTTCCAACCGTGGTTTAAATCCCCGTGGTCCCATCCAGCGAAGTATTGAAATTTCCCATCAGCTATCCATGCTGCCACATACTCCTCTGTCCCTTTGATATTTCCACTTACAATGTGTGTTGCCCACTCCGGTGCTTGCATCATTTATTCTCCAATGTAGGGATGTATTCTTCCCATTCGTTTTCAAAGAATCCTGTATCTAGAGAGTTTACAGAGGCAAAGCCGTGTTCATCAATAGCGTCTGCATTTAGGACAGTACCTGCTTTTAACACTCGGTTGTTATAATGCCATCCTAAATTAACGTCTACAGTTAGAATAATTTCTTTCATTGCAAAGCCTCTCTCACTTTATTTGCATGGAACCTAACAGTGGTGAAAGGCACCCCAACAATCTCTGTCACTGTACGTAATGCCACTCCTTCCAACAGATGTAAATACAGCCCTGTCTTCATTGGCTCTTTATACCGCTCAATAAGCTTTAGGGCATTCTCTGCTGTACTAAGGGCCCTCCATTTATCCTCCACCTCTCCACCGAAAGTATGATGTTCATCAATCTCTTCAGCGTCAATGCGGTCTGACATGTAGTCTTTAATACGATTAAACAGCGCAGCCCTCATCAAATACTTAATGTCATAACGACCATGTAAGCGAGGAGCTGCCTTTAGGAGAGCTTCATACGTATCCATCAGAGCGTCCTCTGCCCATAGATTCCCTAATTTGTTATTAGCAATACGCAGAAGGTTCTTATAATCTGTACGGAAGTTCTCCTCAATCAATCCGTACATAGTGTCTGAGGTGTAATTCATTCTTTACTATCCCAAATGAAGTTGTCTATATGGGAGGTAATCTTTCCGGGACGAATAACATAATCCCCTCTATAGTAATTCCTTTCAGCCCTGTGACAGTCTTTATTATCCCACTTGCTTATTAAAAGGGTCCCTTTGGGAACATACACCCCCTTAGTACAGGTGCAATCGTCATACCTCTCAAAGCACACTTTACACTCATAATGTGACATATTGGTTCCTATAATTCCGTAAACATACCGTTAGTTTTAGACCAATATAAGTTGGTAGGACCCACCTCACCAAACTCACGGTCTTCCAGTAATACTAATTGACGACAATTGCGGTCATCCTCTGGCAATTCAGGGTCTTTATTCCCCTCAATACCAAACATATAGTTACAAGAACGTGCCATAGCACGGCTTCCTGCAAACTGAGAGGACAGCACTTTACCACCACGTTCATGAGGAGTGCCACTCTCTGGATTACGCAAGTGACAGAAGATGAAGATGACAATATCTAAATCCAATGCCATAGCTGCCAACTCCTGAGCAATCTCCTGTAGCTTGGTGTTAGCTGTTGCTGCGTCCATACCATTCACTAAGTTGGTGATGGGGTCGATGAATACAGCCTTCACCCCTTGAGCCACTGACGCTCTAATATCAGCCTTCAGTGTCTCCCACCCTAAGTGTTGGTACAGATTGAGAAGCACCACCTTGCCCCTCATCACCTCACACGCTTGGTCATAGCGCCTTTCATCAAATGGGATTTCAGGGTCATGGAAGATGGCCTGTGCTATTTTACCAGCCAGAAGCTTAACGCTCTTAACGTTGGCTTCCTCTGGCTTAGCCAGCAGCACCTTTAGCCCATGCTCCTTAATCAAGTGAGCGGCAATGGCATTCACCACCTCACTCTTACCCATCTTCTGCGCTGCACCAATGTAGATGGTTTCACCAAAGCGTATGCCACGAGTTTTCTTGGTGGTTTCTCTCCAAGGCCAAGAGAGGCCATATTCAGCTGGCTTCTTACCTGCCTCAAATAAGTCCTCAGCGTACACCAGACGGGTGTTCTTAGGAGTGCCAGCATCAAACATTACCGATTTAAATAATGCCTTAATATGGCCTTCCAAGACGCATTCGTTAACATCTTTTCCGGGGACTGTTGCAACCTTTGCCTCCGGCAAGATTTTAAGAACTTCATCCACAGCAGCCTTTCCAGCCGCATCATTATCGAATACCAGAACCACCTCTTTAAAGTGCTTCCTAATGTCGGACAGCACCAGTGCAATGTCCCGACTTGCAGCCGCCGCTCCGTGAGGTACAGAGACAACCGCAGGTATATTTCCTTCATATTGACCACCTTTATTGCGCTGCATAATAACAGAGAAGAGAGACATAGCATCAATCTCCCCCTCTGTAATAAACAGCTTAGGACTGCCTGATTGAATGGCCTTGCTCCACCCGAAAGGAAATACACGCTTGCAATTACCTAAGCTGCGTATCACTTTACCTTCCACAATGCGGAACTTATACCCTGACAGCTTGCCAGTTTCATAGCTCTCATATGGATAGTAGTGGATAGCCACATGTTCTTGACGCTCTTGGTCTAAGCTCACTTTAACCCCGAAGTAGTCTACAGTGGCTTTACCAATCTTGCGGTCATCCAGCCCTCTCACCGGATAGGAAGAGATTTCATCCATTTCTTCCTGGATTTCTTCTGGTGTACGAGCTGTACGTTCAATGCCAGCCCTCTCCATTGTATTTCCATTTAATGGGTCAGGCTCGTATGTCTTACAGCTAAAGCAATAGCCATCCACTCTTCCATCAGATTGCTCATACAGATTGAGCCCTTGACGAGAACCACACGAATGTCCAGTGCGTCCTACTAATATACTCATCTTGTCTCCTTTATAATTATTGTTATGGAGAATATTTATTATTTATTTTCTAAAGAGGCCGGCTTCACTACTTTAAACCTTTTATGGAATGCATGGGTCTCTATAGCATCAGTCCCTGTACCACGTGCCCCAGTAAACCCCACAAGCCTAGTGTTCACCGATACCACTTCCATCTCAATCTCTCCTTCAGAAAATCCCATGTAACGGGTTTTATGGGGAGTTATCAAATCTCCAACTTTAACGTCAAACATTATTTATTCTCCAATTCTACATGGACAGGTATTAGTTCCCATCCAGCCTCTGTAAGCGCCTCTACTGAGTGAGTACCAGTTCCCCATTTCCCGGATGGAAAGCGGACGTGTCCCGTTTTAATATTAAAATAAAACCCCTTAAGGTCTTTGTATACCATCTGGTGTGTAATTTCATCCATTGAACACCTCCTGAAAGCGTTGCTTATACCCATCCAGTGTAGTGCCGGACAGGCCCGGAGCTGTGTTCACCTCTAACACATAATACTTGTCTTCACGAGCATTATAGATGAGGTCTACAGCTCCAAAATCAAGCCCTAATGCAGCTACAGCCTTAACAGCCTCCTCAGACGCTACAGGAGACGCTACAACGCCTTCACGAGCGAAGATGAACCCACCATCAAGGTTACGCACTTGCCAGTTCACAGCGTCATCTGGGACGTCACGTTTACGTGCTTTACGCTGAATGTCCACCACTTGTCCCATGAATACATGGTAACGATATTCCTCCTGCTTTTTGATATAGACTGTGTACAGAGGGGCAGCTACTAATTCATCCACGGTATCTGCAATGACAATTCCAGCTCCGCTATGCCCGTTTAATACTGTTCTGCAGACGACAGCCCCATCATTATCAATCATCCAGTCCTCGGCATCCCCATAGTCAGTGAAGAATGGGGGGATAGTGACACCCGCTTCTTGGAAAAGTTCAAAACTTTTTAATTTGTTTGAAGCTTTACGAATGGCATCAGGCTTGTTGAGGACACGTTGACAAGCCATCACTTGGTCAGGCAGTGTGCCAGCTCCCCAATTGATGATAGCTTTTCCCATTCCCCCACGGAATTTGCTATTGCCGTGTTTGATGCGTTTTACGTTCAACGCTTGAGACAGGAGCTTAGCCCCTTCAGAATGTGGATTGTGTGAATAGATGTACATTTTCATTTATTTATTCTCCAAAGAAATGGGAGCTAATAGTTTAGTATGTCTCTCAAGATCTCCTCTCTCAAGAGTCCCTGTAGCATTGTCATCTCTTTTAAACCAAAAAGTATTTCCGTTAATACTGCTAACTGTGGCGTAAGTCCCTTCCCAAGGATTTCCTATGAGGTTGACGAACTTCACTCTATCTCCTACATTGTACATATTACCAGTCCCCCAAGTAAGCAAACTGCTGAACACGACGAATGCTGTCGTAGACAGACAATTCATATTTCTCTTCCCAAGGAATGTCCTTAGCGTATTTACCAAGAATCATCTTGTAGAAACCTTCTGGACGCAGGTCACTGACTGAATAGACAACAGCTGTTGGATTGTCAATCTCACGAGCCAGCCCTTTCAGATGTTGCAACAATCCACACCACCATTCAATAGCTGCTAAATCCCCATCAGAGCGCCACGCTCTAAATTCAAGGGAGCCATAGTCCCCCAGCGCTTTAACATTCACAGAGGCATAACGGAGGTCGTCAGTGTGCAATACAGACAGGTCTTGCTCTTTAATTGCAACACCAAGCATGTCAACCAGATATTCAGCGTCACACGCCCTCAGGCAGAACAAGTTTCCAATACGATGTTGCCCACAGGTGTTCACCAGAATGTCTTCCACCACCAGATAGAGAGACAGGAAGTTGAACAGCTGCGTCACTGTCAAGTCCCCACAGTTGATGTGAACATGTACACCAGCATTAGGACTGTCTTTGATAACAGCTTCATTGCTTTTCCAAGCTTCTTCCATTAACGCTAAGGCCATCTTCGTTTCATTAAATGGAATGGGCTTACGCAATACATATTCAAAACTCTCTCCGCGTAAAGAGGGGTCGTTCTCGCTCTTCCACACACCATCTTCTACACGAGGGAGGTTAGTTCCTTCTGCCTCAATCTCAATACCAATGTGGTCAGTGAGACGGCTCTGGAGCTTCAACACATCACGCACTAATTTTCTTTCAAATGACATTTATTTGTTCTCCAATGAAACAGGTTCTATAATCTCCAGAAAACTAGCTGGATACCACCACTGCCCTTCGTATATTGAATCATTCCATGCCGGTCCTGCAACACCATCATCCCTCTTAACCATCACTCCCTTCTTTCCTTTTATATCATTGAAGGCCATCACAGTACAGCCACCTTCCTCTCCAAATCCGTCTACACATTTAACCCTATCCCCTACTTTAAACATAGCGCTAACACCTCTTGCAGATAGAAACGTTCAGGCATGAGCTTAACACTCTGGTCTCCTACATACCCCACTACATCTCCACGATACATAAGACACAGCTCATCTTCTTTATCAGCTACAGCCCATTCACGATGGAAAGGGACAATCTTAGAGGCTCCAGAGCGCACAGCTTGGAAGGCTTCCCCAATGTCAGGGAAATCCCCTACAATCGTCTTAGCGACGCTTTTACTGAAAGGGCTCACCTCACTACGTCCCTGCCCAAATAAGCGCTCTACGGGCTTCTCAAGGGCGTTAAAAGCGAAGAAGTTCTCCTGTGTCAGCCCTTGCTTGTATTTACGGACAGGTTTACGCATTGAGAAGAATACACGGCCACGGTCATCAATGACATAGCCCAGCTTAGCAGCATCGGGGGCTAAGTTGAGGGCCTCAATGCGCACAGAGCTGCTACGTCCTGTCAGCAAATCCTCTACAACCACCTTGTCCTTGCTCTCTGCTGCCTGAACAACAACAGGACGCTTCTCCCACATCACTAATGAATGACGCAGGCGAAGCTCTACATCTCTTTCGCTTTCGTAATACATTATTTATTCTCCAAGTTCAGATTTATAGGAATAATGTCCACGTCCCCCTCACTGAACATGCGGAAGGTACTAGGATAAAGCACTGGGCTATTAAAATGCGACCACTGTCTGGTGCTCTCATTAATAAACCACCACAACTTCCAACCCGGAAGTTCATCATCTTCACCGTCCGGTTCGTTTCTGGATATTGCTACATGGGTGGCCCACTCAGGAGGATTAACAAGGTGATGGCTTTCATACCGTTCTACATCACGTTCAATCATAATACAATCCCCGCTGGGAGAAGCAGGCCCTCTTCCTTGATGATACGAGAAGCAGATGCCTTGTCCGAAGTGTTGACGATACGTTGAGCTTCATCCCCGTATTTATCGAACAGGGAGACACCGCTCTCAATACGCTCCATAGCGTCCATAGATGCCTTGTATGCCCAACGTTTCAGGTTGTCATCTTTCAGCCATTGGTTAGAGAGAGTGCGGTATTCCATGCCGTATTTCTTAGGACGGAATGCACCAGCTTTACCGTACAGCTCACGGCGCTTAGTGTCGCCATCGTAGAACAGAGACGGGAGGCCCAGATAGAAATCAAGCTCCCGCACTTTAGCTGCCAGCCATGCAATATAATCTGCATCATTCACTGGAGCATCATTACCAGTTTCAGGCAGACCGAAGTGGATATGACCAGCAGCAGAGCGGAACGGGAGTTCCCCGTTAGGACGTGGGTTAACATCGACAGTGTATGCGTCATAGTCTGGGTCACAGCCAAGCTCCTTAGCTTCTTCTGGTTGAGAGCGGATGTATTCAAAGCCGAAGTCTGCTACCGGGATGCACTCCAGCTTGTAGCCCGGCACCATGCTCTCCAGAATTGCCATAACACCGTTGATGTTGTCCATCCACGCCTGCTCACTATCTGCCGCGTCGATGTTGAACTCAAGGGCCATGCCATCCACTTGGACAGCACCACGATTTACTTTGAGGGGGTCGTGCTTACTGCCTTTGATGAGGCCATGAGCACTCACCAGTTTACCGTCACGAGAGACAAAAATTTCCGGGTCAGCACCAATTAAGATTTTAGACATGATATACTCCAATGTTTGATGATAGCATTAATTTGATAAAGATTTTACACGGCATCCGGGAAGGAGGCGGCTACGCTGTTCACTAGTTAGCCCCTTGATATCTTCCCAACAATCTTTACAGCAAATGTGGGCATCAGGAGAGGTGTAATACTCCTTCACTAACGTGCGGCAATACGAGCAACCCACTTTATAATTGAACTTATGAAATTTTACCCCCGCTGGGAGCTGTTCCTCCTTCTTACTTTCAGCTAAGACAGCCTCTTCTAAATCCTCTAGCGTATAATAACATTTATCCGCTGTATGGATGGAGAGATACAGCCCAGCCTGTCCTGAGTAATTCACCTTAGCGGTGAACACCATTTTGTCTTCTGCCCACATCTCAGTGACCAAATCATCATGAACATCCAGTCTTACTTGAGTGATGCGGATAGGAACATCTTTGAGAGTTTTACCGATGATGTCTACATAATTGACACCGTTCTGTACAAAATCGCGGATGCTATCCACTGTAAATTCTACAAACTCACCGGTGTTTACGCCTTCTCTGTCGAGCCACTTGTCTTCTTCCCCCCAGCTTCTGCTGTAATTTCCGTAATAGCTTCCCGACCACTTTGGGGCTACATACGGCTCAACCTTAGTGGTCGTCCAGTCCACAATGTCGGTTGCTTTTTCAGGGAGAGTGAATTTATAGTGCATATCAATCTGCACTTCACGAGGGGATTCATCAAGCTTTAAGTCTTGACGCCCACAAGCTACATGAATCATCCATAATTCAGAAGCCCACACCAGAGTGCGCCCCTTGTTAGCCGTAGTAAACCACAGAGGACGTTCTTTATTACGCAAGAAGTTGACAGTGTTGTCTGTCTTATCAATCCACGTTAAAGCCGCTGCCCCATTCAGCTTGCCCCACAGAGAGGCTACGCCATTCTGGTTAAGCTCCGAGAAAGCAGCTTGGCTGTCCACTGCGTATTTCTCTTGCTCGAACAGGGTGTATTGAGAGAGAAGGCTTCCGTTGTGTGCCCCAATAATATTAGGGAATTCAAAAGGATGGGCATTCTCCTGAATGATGGCCCCCTTAGTGGCCCAGCGATTGTGACCAATAAGGATTTGATGCTTCTTAGCCATCAAATCAGAGAAGCCTTTCAAGTCCATGAAGTCAACAGCGTTAAGCTTGTCCTTAAACACAGCTGTCTTGAATTCATTCCCAATCTTATGCAATGAAGCAATGCCAGTGGAATGCTTCCCCCGGATAACATCTAACAAGAGAAGGTCTTTAAACACTTTCTCTTCTTTAAAGGAGATGTCTCCTGCCAGTCCAACGAGTCCACAGATAGTATTATCCTCCGAAAGCCTACGGCTTTGCTTATTTATTTTCTAAAGAAAGGTTAAAGAATTCAAGGTCGTCCTCGTGGAACCACCAACTCCCATACCTTCCGAATTCTGGTGCTGTCAAGAGGGCGCTGTTGTATCCGTTTTCTGTGCTTATACTTTTAACTTCCATAGGAAACCCTGACACAGCTGATTTCATATCAGCGCTGCCATCTCCGCACTTAATAACTGTGAGGGAGTCGTCCCATGTACCATCTGTCAGGATGCAATAAACTACATCACCTTCCTTAAACTTGGGCATACAGCTCCTCCAGTTTATCGAAATACCATTGCTGGCACGGGTGGTCTGAACTTACAAACTCAGGATGTGGTTGGTAACAGAAAGCCTTAGTGGACGGATAGAAACAAGCCTCCACTTCCACCTCTGTATCTACATCCACCACTTCTCCCGGCTCTTCATGTGCAGGAGTCATCATGAATTTACGAGAGCTGCGCATAACACTGCTCTTGCCCAACAAAATCCCACGCTCTCCAACAATCATCATCTGATGGTGAAGGGAGGACACTGGCACAAGCTTGCCTGTCTCTACATCCAGCATGTCATGAGTGCCATGAATACCATGCCCCTTAACATCCTGATACATGTTGCCACCAGACAGGGCGTTGAGGAGCTGCCCCCCACGACATACCCCAGCAAGGAATTTGCCCTTCTGCTTGCCTTCTACAAAGGCTGCATACTCTTCACGGTCACGCCCCGGAGAGGTGTAAGTGGTGGGATGTTCATGTTGGTTGTAGAACTTGGGGGAAATGTCAGCTCCCCCTGTGAATTGTACAATGTCGGCCTCGTCAATGCTGTCTACGATTGTATAGCCGCGCTTAGTGTACATTGAATGAAATTGATGGAAGAAGGAAGTGCCTACGATGAATACTTTTTTCATTTATTTGTTCTCCAGACTGAGGTGATGAATGGATAAGTGATGTTGATTGTAGTGGGCAGCGCCTCCTCCCTCCCATTCTACTCTATATTCATAATCCCTTCGGGCTTTATAATCCGTACTAGTTATTACCCCGACCTTTTTACCGAAGTTATTGCTGGGAAATTTAAACAGAGCTAGTTGCGTTGGCTCTACCAAATCCCCTACCTTAAACAAGCTCATATTACACCCCGTGTTTAACCATCCAGTCTTCAATTAAATCACACACCCGGTCTACACATTCATCAATAGGGAGTGAAGCCCCCCACTGACCGCTCCCTTTAACAGCGCTGAGCTTGCCGAACATCTCGGACTTCTTCTCCTTGAAATCCTTGCTCCACATCCCATCTACGCCATAATCATTACTGCCAGACGCATTGAAGCTTTCGCTATATTTCTTCTTACCAGCGCGTTCAGGGGCGTGCTTGATGAAATTGAGGATGCACTTGTCAGACAGGCCGCTGTTATTCAGGTGGCTGTGCCCATTACCATACTCTGCCAGCTTCATCTTACCATTTGCGTATTCGCTGGTTTGACAACCAAACACAAAGGCAACATCCAGAGGAATGCCAGCTTTGTACAGCTCAAGGAAGCCCTCAGCTCGCGCTGGTTTCTCCCAGATTTGACGAGTGGCAAAGCACGCTCCCACCAGAATACAATTAGGAACATCGGCTGTTAATACATAGCCATATTTCTTAATGTATTCAGGGTCTTTAGTGAGGAATGCGTCAGCATACGGGCTGTAGCTGGTGAGGTAGGTAATCCACAGGTCAGTGGCCTCATCGCTTGCTTTCCCTTTCACCCACCCGTTGTTATCTTTTACATCGTTGATGCCAATGGTGGTGACATACGCCACCTTACGCACTGTACATTCACGTTGTAAACCTGCATGACACGCCTGTCCTGTGCTCTTGCTAGTCTCCGTCAGCTCTGCGTTGTGACGAGAGAAAGATACGTTAGAACGATGGTTTTCACGTAAAGCGTTGAGCGTAGGTGTCAGCTTGTCAATTACCTCTTGGTGCTCAACGCTTACAGGCTTTGGGGGCAGAGGCAGCTCTACTGCACCAATTCCCATACGTTCAGCACGAGGAATGCGCCATTCAGGAGCCTCAGCCGGGAAGATGGAGGACATCAGGAAGTTGTTCGTGTACGGCTGGTTTGTATCGGGGTCGATGGTTTCCCCTTTATGCCGTAACAGCGTTAGCCCAAAGCCCTGTGAGCGCTCATCACGGTCAAGGTGTAGCTCTGCACTGTCAAACTTAAACACCTTGCCTTGCCAGCCCTCAGCTTGCATACGAGGGGTGAAGCGAGGCCACGCATTGAAGTCGGCGCAATTGACAACAACGTTAGTATCAGCAGAGGATGGGTCATAGGCCCAAGCTCCCTCTGTCTCAGTGCTAAAACGCAGCTCTGTCTTTGTGCCCAACACCTGCACTTTAACGCTTTTCACTGCTTTACTAATCACTTTGCAGAACAGGCCATTAGGCACATTCAGCACACGGCTTTTCGGATTGTGAGCTACAATAATCTGGTCTACTTCCAGACGAGCATTAGTGAGCTTACGATATTGTGACATTATTTATTCTCCAGATTGATTTCGACTTGAATAAACTGCTCTAAAAACTCTTCTTTATACAGCCAGCGCGGTTTGTCAATATAACCGTCAGTATCTTTCCTTTTAATCCATATGGCATTCTTCCCCCAGCTAAACTTTGATGGGCAATCTACAACTCCAAATTCCTGTCCTTTCCTAATCCACTTACTACCTATTGGAATGTCCACAGTACCTCCTACAATCGTTTCTAACGGGTTTAAAAATGAAGGCATACCATCGTATACCCTCATGGCTTAAAACCGCTCACAATGCGTTACAGAGCGTTTTAGCAATAGTTTTCGTCAGGCTTTAACATTAGACCTCCATTGATGATAGCATTATTACACCTTATTCAATTCGTTCCCATTGAGGACGATGTTATACGGAAGGTCTGGATGAGCCTTAACATGTTCATCAGTCAACGCCTGTACATAATCACTACAGGTGCCGTTAACTACGATGGTAGGTTGACCAGTGCGTTCAATGACACACCCTTCTCCAACTTCCATGTACCCCGGATTTTCGTGTACTACGAACAGGGAATGTAACGCTATTGTAATGACAATGAGAGACGTTGACATGATGATGCCCTCTTAGAAGTATTTCTTACCTTTCTGGTAAGCTGCCCGTTTACCTGTAGAAGTGCGTAAGATACGCTGTACAAAGTCGTATTGCTCTGTCCCATCTTCATTCAGAAGCCCGTTGGGCACAGCCACGGTTTTAACAACCTTGTCGTTGTATTCACGTTCCGCAGAAGGAACGAAGCCAATCAGTTTACGCAGAAGTTTAGATTGTTTATGGCTCATAGTTTTCACCTATTTAAGTTTATAAAGCTTTTCCCAGCCTGCTAATGTTACGCTGTCTGGGGTTGTTATTTCATATGGCAGTGGGTTAAGTGGAACGCTGTCCTTATTGAACAGCGGGGATAGGTTTGCAATAAGCTGCATCTCAACGATGTGCATCATGCAATCAGGCAACTGTGTTACCCTTACATCTGTAACTTTGTATCTGATATCTTCGGTGTAGAACTTAGTAGGGTCGCTCAGATGAACTCTAAGCCTACTTCTCAAATCTAAAGACTTCCCTACATACAGTGGAACATCTCCGCTCCACACCTCGTACACGCCGCCTAGGACGCACATATCCTCCTTCATCTCACGCTTTAAGGAAGCTGCTGGGATTCTCCAGAGGATTCCTTCCTTGTCAGTGAATACCACTTTGGCTTGGGCTGGGTAGGGATATCCTTCCGTAGCTGAAGATATGTATTCTATGTCCTCAATGCACCACCCTTGCTTCCTCATCCAAGCTGTAAGCTCGGAGGTGTACGCAGCCCCATTGAACACTTTAACGCGATGCTCTGCGTCATAGCTGGTATTCAGGGTTCCCTTTTCCTCCTTTACAACCTTAACAGATGCTGCATAGTATGACGCGTTAGTCCCAAGGTCTGACGCATGAGACCCATAGTCATAGGGGGCTTGAGCGGAGAGCCTCCCCTCTCCAAATCTTGCGATTTTATCAAAGAATTTTTTACTCATGTTGTACAAACTCACGTTTAAAGGTGGATATACTGTATGGGGGGATTATAGGGGGGCATCCTTTTAGTCCTTTATTATTTATTTATTTATTATCTATTATAATTAATATAGTATATAATAGAATGTATAATAGAGTATTAATCTACTCTTTCATAACCTTTATCCTTATGCCATAGCATTAGATACTTTAGGAATGCTTGAGCTGTTAGCTCCGAGTCACTTGCGTTCTCAGAGAGCAACTCCCAGCCTTCACCATCACGCATAAGCAGGATGATAGCATTCCCTTCTTTGACTAGCTTGCGTACATCGCCAGTCTTTTTGTTGGTGAATATCATTATTTATTCTCCAGCGTGATGGGTGGATGTTCTACAACCTCAAAGGTATCTGTATCTTCTTCAAGGTTACGCACCGTAAATACCGATGGATACCAAACGACTTTGTCGCTGGAGAGGTACACCCTATCCCGGATTACTTTGTAATACTTATGGTTGAGTTTGTTTCTATAGAGAGTCATCCCCTTATTCTCCACGGCTTCAATGAATTCCAAGTAGTGATAGGCGCTGCGTACCCATTTATTTTTGTCTCTACTGCATTCTACAATATTAAGATAAGGGTTAGCTCGGTAGTATAGGCCGTTAGCCTCGTTAAACCATATCATTTCTTCTTCTCCAATTGATAGAGAGCCTTACGCATTAATTTAATTTTCATTTCTAAGGGAATGAAATCATCCTTGTAGAATGCGTCAAGCATAGCCTTTTGCTGGTTAGCTCTCTTACATACTAAGCATGTATTACCAGAGATGTATCCCAAGTCTGGATTGATGCGTTCAAAGGTAACGAGCGTATCCTTAGTGGGGTCAATAGACATTGTTCTCCCTGAATACGCACACTTGTTATTACTAAACATCTCTTTCAGTTCAAGCGCAGAGATGTTGAATTCCGTATTGGAATAGAAACAATCTTGTATCTTCTTAGCAATACGGCGGGCTATGTATTCAAAGGAGAAGGTCATAGCTTCAGCCTCGCTCTTTCCTGTTCCACTTGGCTCCTCACTGCATCATACTTTCCATAATGTACATCGCTTTGTCCTGTACTAGAGCTAGGCAATTGAGCGGGAGGAGTGGATTGTTTAAACTTCTTACCACCTTGCTTGTACGTAGTACGCTTAGTGGACGGTTCATTCTTCAATGGCTTTCCCTCAGTGAGGGGCCATTGATAAAGAGGTTTAATGCGTGGCATCAATCACCTCCAAATCATCTGGATGGAACAGCACCACCTCAGCGCCGTAGACGCAACGACAGCCGTCCTCTTTGACAATGGCAGTGGGGTATTCAGTGCCTGCTTTAACGTCGTCTAGACGCCATACAGTGCGTCCTATCCACTCTTTGTTGCCCTGTCTTTGGACACCAATAACTTTGCATAGCATAGCATCACCTCAGAATAAGTTCAGCACCATAATGAACTGTTACTAGCTCTTCGGCACAAAAGTTTTGCACATTGTAATCCCCTTTAAGTATTACAATTTGCTGGATTGGTTTAAAATTTATGTAATCAGTCACCATTAGGCACGTACTACCTGTGTCAAGTGAGAATACAGTGCCAGGCTTTAGGTCTTTAATCCTAACCTTTTCTGCCGGTGCTCTTTTTATGTACATATCAATCCCCTTTCAGCTTGAGGACTAGTTCTGCCCTCACTGGAATGTAATAATGGCGGTCAGTACGATTGATGTACGCCTGCGCCTCCTCTTTAGTGGAGAATGTTTGCGTATAATCGTACTGGTCATAGGTCTTTAGTTTTAATATCCAGACAATCATTGAAACCTCCCACACCAACCGCACATCCGTTGCGAGGGTAACAGAGGCTCCCCGCAGTATTTGCAATAGATTGTCGTTACATTCCAAACAACCATTTAACACCTCCCCAAAAGAAAGTGAGAATGCCTTTGATGATTGCGCTGCCTAGCAGGAAGTTAAACAGGATGAATCCGAGGGAGCAGGTGGCGAAGAAAGCGATGAGGATGAGGTTAAAGATAAATTGCAACATGTTCTGTTCTCCTATGTAATTAATAAAGGGCATTGATTCCCCAACCGAATACCCTTAGTTAATTATATAGCGTCTATTATGTCAACGGGCTTTTCTTCCTCGATACGTGGCACTCTGTTACGCAGCGGATGGTGGCATTGATGATAGCATTTCTCATTGCTACAATGTCCCTAGCGCTGTTGCTTTAGCATTGTTTAAAAGGAATTGTTTAATTGTTGGGACGTCTCCCACATAGCCCACTTATGCAATGAGCTATAGGGAAGAAAGTCAAAAGGCTGTCGCTGCTGGTGTATATGGGAAATAGATGTGAGCGCTATGCTCTGACATACCACCTTGCAGATTCTCACGCTTTGCTTGAGCCTTATCGAATACGTGATACATACTCTTAGGCAATGACTTCTCATTGCGTGATGGTGTTAGATTGGAATTGTAATTAGTGATGTTCATCTTCATCATCCTTAGGGAATTGATTGATAATATACGCGTTCAGTGCAATGTCTGCAACAATAGCAAACAGTATTACAACGCCTAAGATGTAGAGCATTAGCATAATACTAAATCCTCAATACGTTCCCACGTAAAGAAGGAGTATGGCGCAGCGCCCCACCCAACAAGGCACATCTCCACCCCATCCACTTCTGAAGGGGAAAGCAGGACGATTCCTTGGTCCTTGCCATTGAATATACGTACATTATCACCGCGTTTCATATTACATACTCCTTAACATTGGCAGTATCGATAAGGCTTGCCGCAACGGGGACATTCATTGTACTGCCCCGGAAATGGATTGACTTTTAATACTTTCATATTAAGCCGCCTTTTCCTGTGCCTGTGCTGCCAGCTCACCAGTGAGGGCAAGCAAATCATCTACACTAATGCCGCCCGCCATTACAGCCTTGAGGGCGTCAATAGCTGATACATGCCCATCTTTCAATGCCTTTTCCGTAGCTTTGGTGAGCTTAGACACGTAGTCTACCGGCTTCGGTTCCATTTGCACATTGTCTTTCTGCCACGTCCAGATGTCAGCCTCTGGATTAGACAGGAATACACTTACCTTGTCTGCATATTTGTCAAACTGTTTTCCTTTCATCTTGCCGAAGATGATTTGAGAATCTACATCACCTTCCAC
>OGLO01000129.1_pt1 | contig 24665 bp, 30 predicted proteins | sample 1572891 | NCBI WGS metagenome assembly OGLO01 (sample SAMEA2581999, study PRJEB24529) | metagenome | biome: Human gut stool | place: China | collected 2011
TGAAAGGATAACCATTCATGACAGAATGTTTATTTCAATATGACAGACTATATCTGAACGCAGCCTACCACGAACCGGATGAACACAGACATCTTCTGTCTCACATGATTATTGGAGTTTCTCAAAGAGTAAGGTGCAGTGTGAATCATTATGAATTTGCAGCTTTATGCGTCGGTCTTTTTTGGAGAAGAGAGAAGAAGAAAGGAGATAAGTCCGCTTTACTTTGATTAAAAAGTATCGTATAGTAAACATTGGTTAATGACAACTAACTTGTGCAAAGTGTGGATTATAGGAGGTGCACTTGATATGAAAAATTCTATCGGGGTATTATCAGTAAGTAAGTTCTATCATAGTGCGGTTAAGGCTGAACTAAAAAGGCGTGGATTTCAAAAGAATACCGCAAAGAAAATAATAAAGACGCACAAAGAAATTATGAACAGGGCGAAAGAAATTGGCAACTCAAGGCTCGTGAGCAGTTATGTAATGGGAAGCTATTTTATTGCAATGAACCGCAGCACAGGTAAGTCGCCGGAGGAGAACTACCAGATATTCAGAGATGGACTTTGTGCTTCGTCTTTATTCAGGAAAGTGATGGGAGATGCGGAAAGCTATCTGTCGCCTAAGAAGATGGAAGGACGTTTGAAGTGGTCCGAAGAAAGTCATAAGAGAAAATATGAAAATGACTGGGTGGTTGATATATTACCGGGAAATGACGAGTATGATCTTGGATATGATTATCTTGAGTGTGGAATTTGTAAGTTGTGCAATGATGAGGGATGCCCGGAATTAGCACAATACTTGTGTCGTATGGACTTTGTGCTTGCCGATATTATGAACATGAAGCTTGTGAGAACGGGGACTATTGCCGAGGGAGCCAAATATTGTGATTTCAGGTACAGCAGACAGTAAAAATTCAGCTTGTAGAATTGGAAAAATCGAAATATGAAGGAGGAATATTTCAATGAGCTTTTTTGAAAATACCCGTAAGCCACAAGGATTCGGCGGAAAATTGATGACAAAGATGATGAACAGCGGCCACTCCAGGCTATCGCAATGGGGGTTCTCGAATATCTCTGTAAATCCGGACGCTGAGGTGCTGGATGTTGGATGCGGAGGTGGTGCAAACATTGCGGTCTGGCTGAACAAATGCAGGAAGGGCCATGTGACAGGATTGGATTATTCGGAGGTTAGTGTGGCAGAATCTCAAAAATTGAACGCTGCTGCCATTCAACAGGGAAAATGCAAGGTCGTTCAGGGAGATGTATCTGCCATCCCATTTCCAGATGCAAATTTTGATCATGTCTCAGCTTTTGAGACGGTTTACTTCTGGCCAGAACTGAAAAAATGCTTTTCTGAGGTAAATCGTGTTTTGAAATACGGAGGAACCTTCCTGATTTGTAACGAGAGCGACGGAATGAATGCCTCAGACGATAAATGGACAAAGATAATTGATGGTATGAAGATTTATAATTGCGATCAACTTATCACCGCTTTAAAAGAAGCAGGTTTTATGGAAATAAAACCATATGCCGATGCCAAAAATCATTGGCTTTGTATTGTGGCAACAAAATAGATAAATTCCAGTTTGCCAACTTGCCCTTTGAGAGAGGAGAAATCCTTTTCTCAAAGGGGTTTTTCTATTTATACGGATATTCGCAAACTACAAGATAAAGCCAAAACTTCATATACTCTAAGCACAAGGAGGTTGCAAGTTATGGGATGCAGGAGAAAAGGGACTTATATTATCTGCTTTTGAATAGGAGAAGGATAGAAAAACGCTGATATATGGGCAGGTAGACTATATGTATGGAGAAGCACTTTATAAGCCTGAAATGAAAGAAGGAAATCCTATAAGGTTATATAGTTTGGATGAAATCACGGAGATATTCGGTAAATTAGGACTTCGTATTTGTAACAGCTTTGCTGATTTCAGTGGAAAGCCGAGTTCTGATAATGATATTCAATTGATGGTTTATTCCATACGAGAATAAAAATAGAGTAGACGAATTATTTAGCAATCTTCATCAAATCTTTATTTTTCCCTGATAGATTATATTTCAGTAAGAAATGAAATATAGAAGGAAGGATAGTAAAGATGGAAATGATGTTACAGACACAAAATCTATGTAAATATTTTAGAAAACAGAAAGCGGTAAATAATGTTTCACTTAATATAGAAAAGAAACAGATTTATGGACTGCTTGGACCGAATGGTGCGGGAAAATCTACCACATTGAAAATGCTGACCGGTATGATGAAACCAACTGCAGGAAAGATTTACTTTGATGGAAAACTTTTGGATAGGAAAGATTTATCAAAAATAGGAGCGTTAATTGAAAATCCGCCTATTTATGAAAATCTTTCCGCCAGAGAGAATTTGAAGGTAAGACAATTATTGCTTGGTACAGATGAAAACAGAATTGATGAGGTCTTGCAGATTGTATCACTTACAAACACCGGAAAGAAGAAAGCAGGACAGTTTTCTTTGGGGATGAAGCAAAGACTAGGCATTGCAATGGCATTGCTTGGAGAACCGGAACTTTTGATATTGGATGAACCTACGAATGGATTAGATCCAATAGGCATCGAGGAATTACGAGAGCTGATCCGGTCTTTTCCGGAACAGGGAATCACTGTAATTCTCTCCAGTCATATTCTCTCAGAGGTACAGTTACTTGCAGATAAAGTCGGGATTATTTCAGGTGGAATCTTAGGATACGAAGGAGCATTAAAGCAGGGAGATAATCTTGAAGATTTGTTTATGAATGTGGTAAGAAAAAACCAGAAAGCAGGTGAAATCCATGGTTAATATTATAAAAGCAGAACATCAAAAAGCCAAAAGAACCATGCGAAAAAAGTTTATCTGGGGATTTCCTCTTCTTACATTTGTCATGGCATTTATATTTACTCTTGGGATGACAAATGCTTATGCAGAAAGTGTTTGGAACTGGTGGTATACACTTTTGCTGCCGGGGATGATTGCTCTATTTTGTTATCTTTCTGTGGCGCAGGAGAAAAAGATAAAATACTATCATTTAATGACTATTCCCACAGACAGAAGAAAATTGTTGCTGGGGAAAATTATTTATATTGGGTACATGATTTTGTTTTCTAATGTGATTGTGTTTGCAGGAGCAACGCTTGGAGGCTTTCTTCTAACGACACATGTTCCAGTGAAAGGAGCGTTGATTGCAGTATTGTTTCTGACGGTTTCTGAGTTATGGGAGATTCCGGTAGCTTTATTTTTAAGTGAACGATTTGGAATGATTGTAAACCTGTTCGTCTGCCTATTTATTACCGTCAGCGGTGTGGTAATATCACAAACCAGAATCTGGTATGTACTTGTTTCTGCAATCCCTATGCGAATGATGTGCCCGTTGCTTCATGTTTTACCAAATGGACTTGCCGCAGAAGCAGGGAATCCTCTTTTGGATACGGGAGTCATTGTTCCGGGAATGTGTCTCTCAATCATCTGGTTTGTTTTTGTAACGGTTCTGTTTTTGAAATGGTTTGAGAGAAGAGAGGTGAAATAAGATGATTGGAAGATCTCTTAATGCAGACTTGCGAAAGATGAAAGGAACATCTGTGATTCTGGCACACTTACTGATTCCGATTATAACCAGCGTTATATTTTTAATATATTACTTTTTTTCACCATGGAATGAAAATATGAAAGTGATTGCATTTTATCAGGCAATAGGAGCAGGACTTCCGGTACTTATTGGAATTTTTACAGCAAGTGTGATGGAACAGGAACAAAATGCAGGTGATTTTCAAAATCTGTTGTCTTTACCGGATAAACCTGCAGCATTTTTATCGAAACTGTTGATGCTACTGGTTTTGTGTCTGTGCTCTATCCTATTGACAGCAATCATATTCGGAATTGGATTTGGAAGAATCGCATCAAGCGATATCGAAATCATGAAAGGATGTATATTTGCAGCATTGCTGCTGTGGGGAAGCAGTGTTCCACTTTATCTGTGGCAGCTGATTCTGGCTTTTCAGTTTGGAAAAGGGGTATCCATTGGAGCAGGGATTATATCAGGACTAATTAGTGCATTGATGCTTACCGGACTTGGAGATTATGTGTGGAAATATGTATTTGTCTGCTGGACGGGTAGAGTACCATATACTTATCTGCAATCTGTATTGGGAGAAACTAGTGTAGGTGAATGGTTGTCATTCATACCAGGTTGCTTAATATTTACAGGGATTAGTATGGTATACTATTTTTGGTGGGTAAACCACTGGGAAGGAAACAGAATATCGGAATAGAATCGAGGGAAACTATGGCAAAAATACTGGCAGTTGATGATGAACCGGCAATTTTGGAAATGATAGAAAGCATTTTGAATAAGGATGGACATCTGGTTACCAAAGTAAGTAATCCACTAAAAATTAATATGGAAGAATTACATCGTTATGACCTGATTTTACTGGACATTATGATGCCTGGAATTGATGGCTTCGAATTATGCAAAAGAATCAGGGCACTTGTGGATTGTCCGATTTTGTTTCTTACGGCAAAAACGGAGGAAAACAGTCTGGTAAACGGACTTTCTTTAGGAGCAGATGATTATATTTCAAAGCCATTTGGAGTGATGGAACTTCGGGCAAGGATCAATGCACATCTTAGAAGAGAGCACAGGGAACATTCTGTCCGGATGGTTTTGGGGAGGGTCTGTATTCAAATATCTCAAAAGAAACTATTGGTTGATGATAAGGAACTTCCTCTTACGAAAGCGGAGTACGAAATCTGTGAATTTCTGGCTAAAAACAGAGGACAGGTTTTCTCGAAGGAACAGATATTGGAAGCGGTCTTTGGCTTTGACAATGAGAGTAATGACAGTACTATAATCACGCATATCAAAAATATAAGAGCAAAATTTGCGGATTATGATTATACACCGATAAAAACAGTCTGGGGGATTGGATATAAATGGGAAGAGTAAAGAGAAGCAATGCACTCAGCAGGATTTTTATGAGATATGTACTGGTCATGCTTGGATCATTAGTTGGTTTGGTGATTGTTGCTTATCTGCTGCTGTACCTTTTGATTAGTGTGGGCTGTATTTATCCGGCAAATTATGCAGAGCAAAAGATTAATGAAGCATATGATACGATTCTACGTGCAGATAAAGTGACTGCTGAGATGATTCCCGCACTTTGTGATTATGTAATCTTTTCAGAGAATGGAGAGAAAATAGGTGGAGATCTGTCAGAACAATACGAACAGATAGCATGGAATGTTGCAAAGTACGGAAACGCATCCGGGAAATATTTTTATAAAGTAATTGTAAGGGAAAATGAATATGTTGTATTGCAATATCGCCTGACACCTCAATATCATTCAGCTTTTTTGAGGGAGCATTTTATAGGACCACAGAATGTGATGATTATTATGTCTGTGATTGGAGCGGTAGCGATTATCATCATTCCGTCCATACGTTTTGGAAAAAGAATCAAAAAGCAGATGCAGCCTGTATTAGACGCAATCGGACAAATAAAGGATCAAAATCTGGAATATGAGACATCCTGTTCCGGTATCAAAGAGTTTGATGACTGTTTATCGGCAATCGATGATATGCGAGATGCATTGCGAGAATCTTTAGAAAAGCAGTGGAAAACAGAGCAGGAAAAGAAACAACAGATGTCTGCTTTGGCGCATGATATTAAAACACCTCTTACGATTGTACGGGGAAATGCAGAACTACTTTCAGAGACTGAACTGACCACAGAACAGAAGAAAAATATCACTTATGTTTTGAACGGCACAACACAGATACAAAGTTATGTAAAACAGTTGATAGATGTCACAAAATCATGGAATTGCAGTGATGTTACCTATACAACGGTGAGGTTAGAAGATTTTTTCGCAGATATAAAGGAACAGGCACTCGGACTGGTAGAAATCTATCACCAGAAGATAGATTGGAAGGCGGAACAAAGTGATAAAAAGGTAACGATTGCTTATGATCCAATGTTCCGAGCCGTAATGAATGTGATTCAGAATGCAGTGGAGCATACAAAAGAAAATGGAATCATTTATATTGACGCAAAGGAGCAGGATGGCCGGCTGACATTCATTGTGGAGGATAGCGGATCAGGATTTACAAAAGAAGCATTATTGCATGGCACAGAGCAGTTTTTTATGGATGACACAAGTAGAAATGGCGAAGCCCATTATGGGATTGGACTATTTTTTGCAAAAACTGTGGCTGAAAAATATGGTGGAGGTATTAAACTTTCAAATTCTGAAAATACAGGTGGGGCGAGGGTAGAAATATTTTTCCTGAGTAGTCAGGAAACAAGCTAAATAGACCGCAATTAAGCTATGTAAAAGAAATTTTACATGCTTTTATCTAATATGTAAAAGCCTTTTGATAGACATTACTACTACGTTTGCTGTAATCTCATGGAAGAAGGAGGCATACAGAATTATGATAGCTGATAAAATTAAAAATGCTCGTACTATTCTTTATTACATAACTATCATTATAGTTGGGATTATATGCACATATAAGAAGAGAATAATATAACTTTTGTTATGATATCAAATGATTTTTTCATTTAATATAACATTGCATTGGATGAAAAAATGTGTTTGGAGATGAAAACATAATCGAATTGAAGGTTGACGATTCAAACCGCAGAACATTGATGAGTATCGGTTTTGTGCAAAAACGCTTAAAAGCATGATGGAACTTTTGGTAGAAAGATACGGCACAAACAGACTTCAGGCGGTGATTTCCGAAAACATGAACGGACCAATAAAACTTAGTTTTGAAGAATATGGATTTGAAATAGATATGTTTTGTGATGAAGTCACGAGAGAAGATGGAGTTTGCTTAGTCTTGGAAGAAGAAAAAGATACCTTTTTCCTCATTATAAACGGATGTAAGATAAATCCTTTTTCCAGAAACGATCAAAAGGGCAATTGTGATTTTTTATATATGGAGGAGGGAAGTTTTCAAGATGGAGAGTGGAAAAGAGGGCGCCGTTTGAATGGAGACGAAATCTTTTCACCAGTTTTTAATCAATTTACACTGCTAAAAGTCAAATTATTCGCGTATTAGGTTGTAATTTGTCAGGTAGTAACATTACCTGGAACATCGCACTACCGGCATCAATGGAACGAAAATTCTGCTGTGACTATTCCTGGCAGATGCGCCCAGCCGCTGACAATACTGCCAGACGGCTTTATTTCTCAAACAGAGATGACATCCTGCGGATTAAACGGAGTATTCCTATTAGTAAAAAGTCTGAAAGAAAAGTTCTCGTCAATACCACTACAACTATTAGCCAAAAATGAAAAAATATTGATTTTGGCTAATAGAAACAGTATAATAAGTACATACTGTTTGTGAAAGGATGATGCAGATGAAGCTGATAGAGCGTAGACAGTATTTAGATAAGTTAATCAATGTACTTGGGACTCCGGATATCAAGGTCATTACCGGTGTAAGACGAAGCGGAAAGTCAAAGCTGCTAGAAGCATTTAGAGCATATATTGAATCGGAGAACCCGGATTGCAATATTATACAGATAAATTTTAACCTGCCTGATTATGACGATTTACTGACTTATCGCGCATTATACGATTATGTAAACGCACATTATGTTGCAGGTAAAGGGAATTTTGTCTTTATTGACGAAGTGCAAATGTGCAAAGATTTTGAGAAAGCAGTCAATGGACTTCATGCCAGCGAGAAGTATGATATCTATATTACCGGTTCAAATGCCTTTTTGCTAAGTTCGGATTTGGCTACGTTATTTACAGGGCGTACTTTTGAAATAAAAGTATATCCGTTTTCCTTTCGTGAGTATATGAAGTACTTTGGCTTGAAAGACCGCTACGACGCTTTGGATAAGTATGTGCTAGAGGGTGGAATGTCTGGTTCCTATCTTTATAAAGATCAGGAAGCAAAGTATGATTATATAGCTGATGTGTTTGATACACTGATAGTGCGTGATATACGCAAAAAATACAAGATAAGAAATACGCAGCTTATGGACAGAATTGTGGATTTCCTTATGGATAATGTGTCGAATCTTTCGTCTGCGCGTAACATTACCAATACTCTGGGAAGCATGCAGGAGAAGATACACCATACGACGGTTGGCAATTATATGCAATACCTGTGCAATGCATTCGCGTTCTACAAGGTTAGGAGATATGATATTAAGGGGAAAAAGTATTTATCGAGCAACGACAAATACTATTTGAGTGACCATACTTTCCGTTATGCAAAGCTTGGGACAAAGAATATGGATTACGGGCGGATACTAGAGAATATCGTGGCGATTGAGTTGTTGCGTAGAGGATATGAGGTATATGTGGGCATATTATATAAGAAGGAAATAGATTTTGTCGCAGTGAAGCGGAGTGAGAAAATCTATATTCAGGTATCTGATAATATCAGTGAAGAGAAGACCTTTGAAAGAGAGGTAGCTCCACTTTTGCAGATTAAAGATGCATACCCTAAGTATGTGATAGCCAGAACCAGGCATGATGAATACCAGTATGAGGGAATCAAGGTTATTGACATTGCGGATTGGTTGTTGGACAAATAAATCTATTAGCCCAAAATGAAAAAAATAAGAAATTGGCTAATAGAACAAAGCGAACCAAATAAAGGATAACGTATAAGGCATTGGTCATAATCGGCTGATGCCTTTTTTGTGCACAATTTTAAGCAGATATAAAGTGGTTTATAGGGAAATAATTGAAAATAAATCATATTTTTTTGACCCTTTTTTGCAATCAGCTATTTTTGACTCCAAATAAATGATAGAAGCCAGTAAATAAAGGATGGCAACAGAAAGGAGAAGCTGATATGCAGGAACAGAAGAAGTATAACTTGGCGGATGGTAATATTCGTAAACATTTCGTAACGTACAAGCAGGCTGCAGAATTATATAGCATGGGAATGAATCGAATTCAGGAGCATGCTAAGGCAGCTGGTGCGACTTACAAAATGGGAAATGAGCGTGTCAAAATTCATGCAGCTGGCAAAAGATGCAAAAGCTTGTTACAAGGTAAATCAGTTGGTACTGGTCAATTTAGAAATAATTGATAAGTATCTGGAGACATTCCATATAGTTGAGGATTGTCTAACGCTTCTTCCTTCCAATTCTCTTTGTTTCCACGAATAAGTTTTGCCGCCTCGTTGATAAAAGGATTAGGTTCAGACATATGCTGCTGAAACATGGACGTATGCAAAGCTAACCTCACATATCAATAAAACTGCTGAAGCAGCTGGATACACAAGACTATCCACCATTCATAAAATCATTACTTTTCATTCCTGTCAATCTTTAAATCTTTGTAATATTGCATTGGGGTAACACCATATTCTTTCTTAAATGCTCTAAAAAAATGATTATACCCTCCAAATCCACCAAGCGCATATACCTCACGAATACTTTTCCCCTGCTCTATATAATGGCGGCATAAATCAAGTCTGCTCTTTACAATGTATGAATGAGGTGTCTCACCTGTCATTTTTTTAAACTCTCTTACTATATGATAACGGCTTATATAAAATTCATTTTCCAAGCGCTCCAACGAGATATCTTCTGTCAAATGTTCTCTGATATAAATAAAAATATCATCCATTACAACGTGTTTTTTCTTATTCGTCTTAATCTGTACATCCTCCTGAACAGATGAGCGAAGTGCAAGTACAAGAATCATAGTTAATAGGCTTTTCTCGTATAATGAGCGGGCAAATTTAGGCGGCTCATTATTCATCGAATAGAGCTTTTTGGATATATTCTTTATAAGCATAGCCGATTCAGTCTCAGAATGAACAATCTTAACTTGATACGGAACAAAATCAAACGCTTCATCAAGTCTTGTTTCTTCATCTGACAATTTCCTTAAAAGTTCTTCACCTATATAAAGAACATAAACTTCAAGAGGATACTTATTTTTACGATATTCAAGCTTTACTTTATTACCTGGCTTAATAAATATCAAATCCTCCATAGTACATACAATATTATCATCCTCCTGGTGCATATACCCTATCCCACCAGCTATAAATACAATTGTATAGATCTTCTTTTGCCCAAAGCTTCGCTGGGCACTATCCAATATTTTCAAATATTCCATTTTGTAGCCTTGATTTTTCATATGTCTATTTTGTACACTTTCCTATTATATTTTTTGTTCATTTTGTCAAAATATACAATATATCAATTTTTCGTAGTTTGCAAGCAATATTTGTATATGGATATCAGCATAACCCCAATATAATAAGAGTGTAGCTACTAAAACAATATAAATTTGGGAGGTAAATTATCATGAAAGAAACAAGACCTTTTTCCATGAAGGACAAAATTGGTTACACTCTTGGCGATTTGGGATGTTGCTGTACTGAGCAGTTCCGTGCCATGTATCTTGCTATTTTTTATACACTGGTATTAAAAGTTAATCCAGTACACGTAGGAATCCTTATGCTTATTACAAAGTTTTGGGATGCTATAAATGACCCTTTAATTGGTGCACTTGTTGATAGCCACAAAAACAAAGGAAAAGGAAAATTTATTCCTTGGATTAAATTCTTTGCTTTTCCAACTGCAGTACTCTGTATATTAGGATTTGTTAACGTAAGCAATTTCGCTTATGGTGCACGTATTGCTTATATGTTCATTACATATATTGTTTACGAAATTATGTACACATGTGTCAGCGTTCCATTTGGTAGTCTTTCAAGTGTAATGACTGATGATGTTAACCAACGTACTGACCTTTCTCGTTTCAGAAGTCTTGGCGGTACAATTTTTATGACAGTTATCGTTATTGCTGGACCATTATTCTTATATAAAGATAACCAGCCAGTACCTAGCCATTTCCTTATTATGTCAGCAATCTGTGCAGTTATTGGATTAATCTGTCTTATGTTTACATCTCATTGGTGTAAAGAGCGTATTATTACAGAGCCAGTTGATGAGAAAAAAGAAAAGCTTAACTACTTCCAGGTAATTAAAGATATTACTAAAAACAAAGCATTACTCGGAGTTATGTTATCAAGCTTTATCGGTATTGTTGGAGCAGGTATGGTTAACGGATTAAATACTTATTTATTCCGCGATTATTTTGGAAATGTTTCCATCATGGCAGTTTCAGGTATGTTAAGTGTACTCTGGTCACTTATTGCATTCGTAGGCACAAAATTTGTTGCTAAGAAATTTGGAAAGAAAGAATGGATTATGTACAGTGCAACTTTCTCAGTTGTTGTTTATGCTATTTTATTCTTCTTCCCACTTGAAAATCCTATGCTCTTTATTATCATCAACGGAATCTGCTATCTTGGAGTAAGTGGTTTCCAAGTATTAGTTTGGGCACTTGTAAATGATGCAATTGATTATCAGGAACTTCAGACAGGAAAACGTAATGAAGGAATTGTATACTCAGCATATACATTTTTCCGTAAACTTGCTAATGCTGTATCAGGAAGTATGAGTAGTTTTGCACTTGCAATTGCTGGATTCCAGGTTAATGAAGCTGTCCAGAATGAAGCATTCTCAGGACATCTTTGGAAAACATATACAGGTTTATATGTTGTAGGATATTTATTAGCTGTTCTGGTATTAAAATTTATCTACCCTCTTACAAAAGAGAAAACAGCTGAAATGTTACAGGATTTAGCTGACAAGCGAAATGCTGCTACTGCAGAATAAAATTAGAAACGGAGGTATTTTAAATTGACAAAACAAGTAGAAATCACAAACCGTGATGGACACATCTTACGCGGAATAGTTAACATTCCAGAAGATGGCACAAGATTTCCTGCTATTGTAAATGTACATGGCTTTACAGGGAATAAAAGCGGTTACAAAAGTATTTATACTCACACAGCCAGATTCTTAGCTGAACATGGATTTGCCAGTGTCCGTTTTGATTTATACGGAAATGGTGAAAGTGATGGTGAATTCGAGGATATGACCTTTACAGGTATCCTACACGATATCGAGGATATTATAAACTGGACTAAAACACAAGATTTTGCCAATCCAGATAAGATTATCTTATCTGGTCAGAGTATGGGAGGATACGCAGCTGCTACTGCAGCTCCTATTGTTAATCCTTATGCTCTCATGCTTATGTGTCCAGGTGCTGGAATGTGGTTTGGATGTAAGGATCGTGCTGAAGCCATGGAAGCTAAGGGGATCACCAAGGCCGATATTGAAGGACTCACTTTCCCAACATCTTTTAATCATGATTTATTTAATTATGAGCCATTCTCGTCAGCAGAAGGGTACAACGGACCAGTCCTCCTTATAAGAGGAACTGCAGATGATTTGGTAGATGATGCAACATGCCATAGATATGAGTCACTTTACAATGGAAAATGCAATTATAAAACGATTGAAGGCGCTAACCACAATTTTGCCAGTGCTTTTGCAAGAGCAGAATTAGACAAATTAATGTTAGAGTTTTTAACACCACTTAAATAGTATACTCAATTTGAAAGGAAGTATGAACAATGAAATTATTAGAGCCTATAAAAGTTGGAAATATTGAGTTTAAAAACCGTATTATGTTCCCACCACTTACAACAGGATATGAGGAAAAAGATGGTTCAATTGGAGAACAAAGTTTTCGTTTTTACGAGCGTCTCGCAAAAGGCGGTGTCGGATATATAGTAATTGGAGATGTTGCACCACTTCCAACATTCTCTCCTACACCAAAGCTTTATTCACCTGAGCAGGTTCAAAGCTTCAAAAAACTTGCTGACGCATGTCATGAAAATGGTGCAAAGCTTGGAATTCAGTTATTCCATCCTGACTACAATGTCAAAGCTTTAAACGATATGTTCCATCAGGGCAAAATGCAGGAAGCAAGAGCTAAACTTCACCATGATATGCAGCACTTTGTAAATGAAGTAACTGCAGAAGAACTTGATGAAATAATAAAGCATATGGAAAACTGTGCTATCTTAGCACACGAAGCTGGTGTTGATTGTATTGAAGTACATGGAGACCGTCTTGTTGGTTCTCTCTGCTCTCCTATTTTAAATCATAGAACTGATGAATATGGCGGTGACCTGGCTAATCGTACACGTTTTGCATTAACACTTGTAAAAAGATTAAAAACAATCGTACCTGACATGGTTATCGACTACAAGCTTCCTATAGTTACTCCTCTTGGAGAAAATAGTTTTAGAGGAAAAGGTGGTCTTCCATTTGATGAGGCTTGCATTTTTGCAAAAGAATTAGAAGCTTGCGGTGTTGACACATTACATGTTGCACAGGCTAACCATACAGGAAATATGGGTGATACAATCCCTGCCATGGGAACACAGCCATACGGATTTATGGTTTCTTATTCTAAAAAAATAAAAGAGCTTGTATCTATTCCTGTATCTGTAGTAGGCCGTATCGTTACACCAGAAGCTGCCGAAGCAGTTATTGCAAATGGTTCTGCTGATATCATTGGATTAGGTCGTTCTCTTCTCACAGACCCTGACTTTGCAAACAAATGCGCAGATGGACATTGCTGTAATGTCAGAACATGTATGATGTGCAATAAGGGATGTACAGATAATATTCAGAATCGTGCTTTCTTAAGTTGTGTACTTAATGCTGAAAATGGTTACGAAGCAACACGACATATAACTCCTGCAGCATCATCAAAGAAAATAGCTATTATTGGTGCTGGTATTGCTGGACTTGAAGCTGCACGTGTTGCTGCATTAAGAGGTCATAGTGTAACCATTTTTGAGAAATCACTTCAGATTGGTGGTCAGTTACTTATTGCTAGTGTACCTCCAAGAAAAGAAGAAATGATGAGAAGTATTAATTATTATGCAAATGTACTTCCTGAATTAGATGTTACATTCAGGCTAGGTGAAGAATTCACATCACAGGATTATAATTCATTCGATGAAGTAATTGTGGCAACAGGTGCGAACAACGCAATAATCCCTGTTCCTGGCAAAGATCTTCCAACTGTTACAAGTGCATGGGATGTGCTTGCCAAGAAAGAAATCGTATTCGGTAATGTTTCTGTAATCGGTGGTGGTCTTGTAGGTGTTGAGACAGCTGAATATCTGGCTTCACGTGGATGTAAGGTTACAATTATTGAAATGATGGACCAGATTGCAAAAGAAGAAAGCAACACTGTTCTACCTACTCTAATGAGTGAATTAGAGCATTATAATGTTCAAATAGTAACATCTGCAAAATTATCAGAAATCAAAGATGATTCTGTAGTTGTTGAAAAAACAATAGACGACAATACATCAACAGAAGAAATTGCTTCAGACTTTGTTGTAATGGCTGTTGGTGCAAGAAAGAACCTTCCAGAGCTTTCTGATTGTCCTCTTCCACTTCACTATATTGGTGATTGTGCTGGAGAACGTCCAAGTAATATTGAGCATGCTATTAAATCAGCATATGATGTAGCATGTGAAATATAAATTATTAATTACCCTATTACCACAAAGGGGCTGTCGCACTAATTTCTTAGTGCGACAGCCCCGAGAATAGCGATAGAATTGATGCAGGAAAGTCATGACCAAAGAGTGCTGATCAAATCATATTTAGTTCCTATTTTTATATCATTTTAGCGGTAAAGATATTTACTCGATATTATCCACAATAACAAAATGCAGCATAGATGATTTTTGACTTCATATTGCTTCGATAGAAGAAGTAGCAGGTTTAGAGAAGATAATCGCAGAAAGCAAGTAGATCGTCGCTACTAATCTTGTGTTTCTCTTTATTAAGACTCTCAGAAATTTCATATATGACACAAAGAACCACCAAGATCAAGGCAGAAAGGTGGTTCTTATATTTTGCAGTGAATGAATCAATTATTTTGTGATGATATCACAGAAAATAATTTACCTTTTGCTTAGCTGTCATTAAGAAGAATAAAAAAATACAACACGAAAGGATGTGTCAAGGTAATGCCAGAATTATCGTGATACATCCTTTTGTATTTGGAATGATTATTTTTCTTTCCCTACTTGTCGAAAATAATGGATGGAATGTATAATATTGTTAATGATCCAGAGATATTTATTTTGGAAACAGCTTAATCAATTTGGAGGTATAAAATGAAAGCACATAAATATTGGTCAATCGGAGCAATAGTTACAATGGTTGGAACTTTTTATACAGGATATAAAGGGTTAAAAGCAGCACACAAATACTTTGCGTTTGGCTCTCTGATATGCATGATTATGGCAGTCTATTCTGGTCATAAAATGATTTCAGGTAATAAAAGAACAAGAAAACAGGTGGAAAATACAAAAGCGGAGGAATAGTAAATGTTAGAGTTAGGAATAAAAGCACCGGACTTTGAATTGCCGGATCAGAATGGAGAAATGCATAAATTAAGCGATTATGCAGGAAAAAAAGTAATCTTATATTTTTATCCAAAGGATAATACACCAGGATGTACGAAGCAGGCATGTGGCTTTTCTGAGCGTTATCCACAGTTTACTGAGAAGGGAGCTGTTATTCTCGGAGTAAGCAAGGACTCTGTAGCGTCTCACAAGAGATTTGAAGAAAAATACGGACTGGCATTTACGCTATTAGCAGATCCGGAGCGTAAAGTTATTGAAGCATATGATGTCTGGAAAGAAAAGAAAAATTATGGAAAAGTATCTATGGGTGTAGTAAGAACTACATATCTTATTGATGAGCAGGGAATCATTATAAAGGCAAATGATAAAGTCAAGGCGGCAGATGATCCTGAAAATATGCTTAAGGAATTGGCATAATGAAGATTATTTTATCACCTGCAAAAAAGATGATTGTAGATACCGATAACTTAGCACCGGTTGAACTGCCTGTCTATATTGATAAGACAGCAGAAGTATTAAACTGGATGAAAAGCAAATCAAAAGAAGAACTGAAAGCTATCTGGAAATGTAATGACAAGATTGCAGAGCAGAACTTTAACAGATTGGAAAATATGGATCTTTATAACAGGCTTACTCCGGCTGTTTTAGCATATGAAGGGATTGCATTTCAATATATGGCACCATCTGTGTTTGAAATCCAGCAGTTTGAGTATTTGCAAAATCATTTAAGAATCCTGTCTGCGTTTTATGGCATTTTAAAACCAATGGATGGTGTGACTCCTTATCGTCTTGAAATGCAGGCAAAGGTTGGAATTGGAGATGCAAAAAATCTGTATGAGTACTGGGGAGAATTGTTATACCGCTCAGTAATCGATGACAGTAGGATTATCATTAATCTTGCATCAAAAGAATACTCAAAATGTATAGAAAAGTATCTGACACCACAGGACAGATATATTACGATTGTATTTTGTGAGTTATCCGGAGATAAATTGGTAACAAAAGGTACCTATGCCAAGATGGCTCGTGGTGAAATGGTCAGATTCATAGCGGAAAATAATATTGAAAATCCGGTGGAGATTCAGAAATTTGACAGACTCGGATATTCGTTTAGGTCTGATTTATCTTCAGATTCAGAATATGTATTTGAACGCAAAATAAAATAGTTATTCAGGTAAAATATGCTTAGTTTGGCAGCTTTTATAATAATGAGAATTATTACTATTTTTATTGACAACAGGATAATAGTGGTATATAATCCTTATTAAGAACTAATCCTAATAAGGAGGACGAATGACAAGTAGGAGAAATACCATTCAAAAAGATCTCGTAAGAAATACCGTATACGAAATGAGAAGACACGTTACGGCAAATGAAGTGTATGAATTTATAAAAGAAGCATATCCATCAATTGGAAAAGGAACTGTATATAGAAATCTTGATATATTGGTAGAGGAAGGTGCATTAAGAAAGGTTGAAGTTCCGGATGGACCGAACCGATTTGATTTTACATTGAAAAATCATTACCATGTAAGATGTATAAAGTGCGGTGAAATTTTTGATGTGGATATGGATCAAATACCGGATTTGCTGGAAAGAATTCATAACACTCATGGAATTGAATTTGTGGATTACGATATTTCATTTAAAGGCATTTGCCCGAAATGCAGGGAGAAGGTAAAGGAGGAACAGCATGAATAGGAAAGCAATGTATAAGTTGAGTTATGGACTGTTTATATTGACCGCTAAAGAAGCAGAAAAAGATAACGGATGCATCATTAATACAGCCATTCAGGCAGCTTCGGAACCAAACCAGTTAAGTATCTGTGTAAATAAGGCAAATTATACGCATGATATGATTCAAAGAACCGGAAAATTTACTGTATCAGTCTTAAGTCAGAAGGCACAATTTGAATTGTTCAAACATTTTGGCTTCCAATCAGGAAGAGATACCAATAAGTTTGAAGCATTTGAGCAGTGTGCCAGGGGCACGAATGGTATTTATTATATTACAGAAGGTACAAATGCATACATTTCTGTGACAGTTACTAAAACAGAGGACTTGGGTTCACATACGATGTTTATCGGTGAGATAACCGATATGGAAGTTTTAAGCAATGTTCCTTCAGTAACATATGATTATTATCAGAATAATATTAAGCCTAAGCCACAGGAGGTTGGAAAAACAGAGGACAGTCAGACAATATGGCGTTGCAGAATTTGCGGATATGAATATGTAGGCGAGGAATTACCAGATGACTTTATATGTCCTTTGTGCAAGCACCCGGCATCAGATTTTGAAAAAGTAGTAAAGAAAACGGAGGTAAAAGAGATGGCAGCAAACAAATATGCAGGAACACAGACAGAGAAGAATTTACAGGAGGCATTTGCAGGGGAATCACAGGCAAGAAATAAGTATACCTATTTTGCTTCTGTAGCGAAAAAGGAAGGTTACGAGCAGATGTCAGCATTGTTTTTAAAGACTGCAGATAATGAGAAAGAACATGCAAAGATGTGGTTCAAGGAATTAGCAGGAATTGGTGATACAAAGGAAAACCTGGCGGCAGCGGCAGAAGGCGAAAATTATGAGTGGACAGATATGTATGATGGCTTTGCTAAAACAGCTGAGGAAGAAGGATTCCCTGAGCTTGCAGCAAAATTCAGGGCAGTAGGTGAGATTGAGAAGCACCATGAGGAAAGATATCGTGCACTTCTTAAGAATATTGAAACTGCACAGGTATTTGAAAAGAGCGAAGTTAAGGTATGGGAATGCCGTAACTGCGGACATATTGTGGTAGGAACTAAGGCGCCTGAAGTATGTCCGGTATGTAATCATCCACAGAGCTATTTTGAAGTACATGAAGAGAATTATTAAGGAGATGAGATTATTACGAAGAAGAAAGTTATTAATTCAAAAAAAGCAGTAATGATAGGCTGTGGCTTTGTTGGTTCTGCATCGGTATTTGCTCTGATGCAGGGTGGCTTGTTTACAGAGATTGTCCTTATCGATGCAGATAAGAACAAGGCAGAAGGAGAAGCGATGGATATCAGTCATGGTATTCCGTTTGCGAGTCCGATGAAAATATATGCCGGAGATTATGATGATGTGGCTGATGCTGCAATTGTTGTCATATCTGCCGGAGCGGGACAGAAACCGGGAGAGACAAGGCTTGATCTCGTAAATAAAAATGTAGCAATATTTAAGTCAATCATTCCTGAAATAGCAAAGAGAAATTTTGCAGGTATCATGCTTGTAGTTGCGAATCCGGTAGATATCCTGACTCAGGTAGCCATAAAGTTATCAGGACTTCCAGAAAACAGGGTTATTGGATCGGGTACTGTGTTAGATAGTGCCAGATTAAGATATAAGCTTGGTGAGCATTTATCTGTGGACAGCAGGAGTGTTCATGCATTTATAGTAGGTGAGCATGGAGACAGCGAAGTAGTAGTATGGTCATCAGCCAATGTATCTGGTGTTCCATTAAGTGAAATGTGTGAAATGCGTGGACATTACAAGCACAAGGAAAACACGGCAGAAATAGCTACAGCAGTCAAGAACAGTGCTTATGAGATTATAAACAAAAAGCACGCTACATATTATGGAATTGCAATGTCTGTAAAAAGAATCTGCGAAGTGATTATGAGAGATGAAAAATCAATACTTCCTGTATCACACATGATTCATGGAGTATATGATATTGACGGAGTATCGTTAAGTATGCCAGCTATTGTAGGTGCAGATGGTATTGAGTCTGATATACCTATTAATTTAAGTGGCGAGGAAGCGTTAAAGCTTAAGGAATCTGCAGATTCATTGAAAAAGATTATAGAGACAATTGAACTATAAATTTTACACATGGAGATAAAAGCATGGAAGTACAGTATTATATATGTAAGCATTGTGGAAACATTGTTGAAAAGGTAAAGGATAAGGGTGTACCTGTAATTTGTTGCGGAGAACCTATGCAGGAATTAAAAGCCGGAGTGACAGATGCTGCTGTCGAGAAGCATGTACCTGTATATACGATAGAAGGCAGTCATGTTCATGTCGTGGTCGGAGAGACAAAACATCCAATGCTTGAAGAGCATTTCATTGAGTGGATTACATTAAATACAAACCAGGGAATATACAGAAAACAGTTAAATCCAGGGCAGGAGCCGGTAGCAGATTTTTGTCTTTGCGATGGTGAACAGGTAGAAGAAGTATATGCATATTGTAACCTGCATGGATTATGGAAATGCTAAAAGCATTTATACATATTAAGGTTACAGAACAACACAAATATAACAGTAATATAGGCTGTGTATTAATATATTTACAAGGAGGAACAACCAATGAAATACGTATGTGATGTTTGCGGATGGGAATACGATGAGGAGAAGGGCTATCCAGAAGGTGGTATTGCACCTGGTACAAAGTGGGAGGATATTCCAGAAGATTTTGAATGTCCGTTATGCTCTGTAGGAAAAGACCAGTTCTCAGAAGAATAGATGTATTATGATAGGATTATACCAATGAAAGAAGAACTAAGTATAGATATCATCGGACTTGCAGGAGCCTGTTCTTATGCTTTGGACTGTATAGAAGCAGAGTTGGTAAATATCAAAAACAAACATGGAAAAAGAGTGGCTTATATAAGTATATGCATGGCTGAATATTGGAAAATTGAAGGTGATGAATTACAAGATTTAGCCATGTGTGCTTTACTGCATGATAATGCTTTGACACAATATATTTCGGAAGAACTGAAAAAGGATTCCGTCATTAATTGTAAAAAAGATTTATCCGAGAAAAAAACAAATCTTCATTGTATTTATGGTGAAAAAAATATTACTAAAATTCCATTTAAAACAGATGTGTCAAATGTGATTTTGTATCATCATGAACATGCCGATGGAACTGGTCCTTTTCAAAAAAAGTGGAATGAAATTCCATTGTTTGCAAGGATTATTCATCTTGCAGATACCATTGATATTATAGGAAATAACACGGGATCTGGAAATAACAGTTGGAATTATATATGTCAGTACCTTTTAAAAAATAGGGATGGATTATTCGATTCAGAATGTGTGAATGCCTTTTTTCATGCATTCACACATTCTGAATCTTTTATATGTTTAAGTGATAATTCTTTTGAAATGAAGCTATGGGAGATTATCCCAAGACAAAAACAGGTTTTTGATTGGAAAACGTGTAAAAATGTCGCAGATTTTTTTGCAAAGATTGTAGATTATAAATCTTCTTTTACAAGCAGACATTCTATAGGAGTGGCTGAAAAAGCAGCTTTTTTTGCTCAATATATCGGATATGATTCTATTAATGTGCAAAAAATTTATCTGGCTGGTGCACTGCATGATATTGGGAAGATGGCAGTAGGCAATGAAATTTTGGAAAAACCGGATAAGCTTACGGATGATGAATTTTCAAAAATGAAGAATCATGCTGGCTATACATACCTTATATTATCAGAGGTTAATGATTTTGAAGAAATACGAGATTGGGCAGCTTTCCATCATGAAAAATTAAATGGAAAAGGCTATCCTTTTGGGAAAACTGCGGATGAATTAAATGAACCGGAACGTATTATGGCATGTATTGATATTTATCAGGCATTAACCGAGGACAGACCATATAAGAAAGGTTTATCGCACGAAAAAACGTGTGAGATGCTCGATGACATGGCGCAGAAAGGTTTTGTTGATTCTGATATTTCCAAGAAAATTAGGGAATGTTTTGGTGGAATCTAACATTAAAACGAGAAAATATAGGAAATTCATGAGAAATGCATTTGCCTATTATGAATAGTATTGAACAGGTAACAGGTTCATAAAACAAATAAACTGAAAGTAGGATTGATTTATGTATGAAATGAAACCAGAATATTATATCGGTATAGATATGATAGACGAAGAACACAAGCAGTTATTTAAATATGCAGATGAGGCATATGAACTGCTTCATGATGAGTTTACACCGGATAAATATGATAGGATTAATATAATATTAGAAAATCTCCGAAATTATACAGTAAAACACTTTAGTGATGAAGAGCAGTATATGGAATCTATTAATTATAAGAAGATATTTACACAGAAAATTCAACATCAGGAATTTATACATAAACTTGATGAATTTATGGAACATCACAATGATGAGGTAGAAGATCAAGATGAACAGATTATGGGAATTTTAAAATATCTCACAGAGTGGTTAGTTAATCACATTCTGTATGTCGATGGTCAAATTGCAGAATTTGTATCAAAAATGTAATCTTTTGAATTACTAATAAATATTATATTTGATGGTCATAATATCTCTTCAGTTGGAGAGAATATCTTTTGACCATCAAATCAGATATCAGAATTATATCATGTATATGCAGGATTGGGTTAATCGTTTGGATGCGTTCCTCCAGTTCATATACCAATTCGTGCAGAACGATTTCTTCCGTTCTACCGATTATCCTTGCTTCATCAATATAATGTATTTCCTTTTCTGAGATTAAAAGCACCTTCTCTTGTGGTTATGAGTTAATTATAAAACACCAATTTACAACTTTTTTCATAAAAAGAAAATGTACAAGGCTTTCTGATGTATAATGAATTTGCACAAAAACATTAAAAAGGAAATGCCAGATAGTTTTGAGGACGTGGGAGAGATTCCGCGTCCTTTTTTGTAGTTTTATTGCAATAAAGAACAAAGATTCGATGCACGAGGGCATACTTTGGGACTCGTAAAATGCTAAGCTATAGCCATCATAAGAAACAGGCATTTAATTTACGAAAAACAGGAGGACAGGACAAAATGGAAAAATTTATTTACTGGATAAAAAGGACACTGCATCATTCAAAGCACTGCAACAGCTTATGTATGCTGTGCAAGTATTATGATGAATGTAAAATCGACGGACCGGTATAATAGCAGGAGGACACGACAATGAAAGAAATGTATTTTACAATAGCAGGATGTAACCATTATTACGGAAGCGATTTCATGGAAAAAGGCATGAAGGTCAAGCTGGTCAAGGAGCCGGACAATGAGTATGACAACGAAGCAATACAGGTAAAGATTAAAGGACTTGGCAAAGTAGGCTACGTAGCCAACAGCCCATACACCGTGAAGGGTGAGTCAATGAGTGCCGGCAGACTGTATGACAAAATCGGTGGTAAGGCAAAAGGAAAGATTGTGTTTGTGACAGACGGCGGAGTGATTTGCAAAGTAATTAGTGATGGTAAGGACAAGCCGGTGATGATAGAGGAAGATAAAGTAAAAGATGAAAATCTCTAAAAAGACTGTATGACTCAAGTACTATGTGGTAAAATAATAAGCAGGACACAGAGGAGGTACATATGAATTATCTGGTAATCGATTTGGAAATGTGCAGGGTAAAGAAGCTCTATAGAAAAACATATAAATACGCCAGTGAAATAATACAGATTGGCGCAGTTCTCTTAGATGAAGGATTCAGCAGAATAGCCACAATGTGCGAGTATGTAAATCCTGAATACGGCGTGCTGGACAATTTCATAGAGAGCATGACAGGCATAAAAAACCGCGATATCAAACAGGCTCCTAAGCTGACAGAGGCACTTGAGCATCTGTCAGACTGGCTCGGAGACAGAGAATACAAGGTTTATGCCTGGAGTGATTCTGACAGAACGCAGATACTGCATGAGATAAAAGCAAAGAATATAGAGAGCGCAAAGATAGATGACTTTATGAAAGCAGACCGCTGGATTGATTATCAGGATGTGTTTAAGAAGCGATTTCATTTAGACAGGTGCTACAGCCTGGAGGATGCACTTGAAAGTGCAGAGATAGAGCCGGAAGGCAGATTCCATGACGGACTGGACGATGCAGTAAATACCGGAGCACTGATAAAGAAGCTGGAGCTGAATCCGGAGTATGAGATTGCAAAGTATGCACTTCCTGAGTCGGACGAGCATCTGAGCTGTACTATTGGGGATTTGTTTGAGGGATTGCAGTTGAAGTTTGGGTAATAAGTTAAGGGAGAGAGTGATTATTTGCTTTATGGAACCTGCCTGAGCCATTATGACCATGATGTAGATTATTTAAAAGATGGTATGGCATGTCATCTTCTGAATATTACCAAAACAAGGCAATTTCGGTTAGGAATTTACTGGATACATAATCTGTCAAAAGACGAAGATAACTATGATACGCATATTGGGTTTGATGATGCTGAGAAAGAATTGAAACGAATGGAAGAGTTTAGAAATTCTCAGGCAGAAGTTGAACAGAAGATGTTTAAGGTTGTGTAAAAAACAGATTGACAAATATAAAAAAAATGATAGAATATAATTACCTTTTAGGTAAGTATATTGGAGGCGATTACATTCTGTACGTTGAATATGAAGATGAAAAGGTAAAGGAATTGTTCGATGATTTGAACGATGTAAGAGGTTCTAAAAACCTTATGAAACGTGCAATAGGTGCAGAACTCACCAAGGCAGTTAAAAAGCGATACAACCAGATGATTTCTTTTTCATCTTTCGCTACTCTTCAACAGTCCAGGATAGGAAAAATGGAATCTCTTGAAGGAGATAGAAAGGGTTCGTATTCCTTAACAGTTTCAGCAAATTATCGATTGATTATTAAGCCGAAAGCGAAAGACCAAAGCGCAGAAAGTTTAAAGAAATGTGACACATTTGTCATAGAAGGGGTGATTGATTATCATGGAAAAGGAACAAAATACAATTGGATTATCCCGTGATTTTATTATTCATCCGGGAGAAACATTAGCAGAGGTATTAGAAGATAGAGAAATGTCACAAAAGGAATTGGCAATAAGAACGGGTGTGACAGAAAAACATATTAGCACAGTTATTAGTGGGCAGAAAAATATATCATCTTCCTTTGCAAAAAAATTGGAATATGCATTAGGTATAGAAACAGAATTTTGGATGAACTTACAGGCTAATTATGAAAGAGAATTGCTTGAGTTTGAAGAAATGAATAATATATCAGAACAAGAACTTGGTATATTAAAGAATTTGAAGGACATTATCGCTATGTGGACAGAATTTGGTTGGCTTGAAAAAGATGCCAATCCAGCGTCTACAGTTTTGGATTTACGAATGTTATTTGGAATAAGTAATCTGTGCGATACTCCGAAAATGAAATATGCAGCGGCTTTTCGTGCACAAAGCAAGAATTCGAATGTCGATCCATATGTTCTTTTTGCTTGGCAAAGAATGTGTGAATTGCTTACAGAAAAAATAGATATTGCGGAAAATGTTGATTTAGAATTACTTAGAGCAAAAATTCCTGAAATTAAGCAAGTTATGTTTATGAGAGCGAATCAAATTCAATGTAAACTT
>OGLO01000139.1_pt1 | contig 23258 bp, 10 predicted proteins | sample 1572891 | NCBI WGS metagenome assembly OGLO01 (sample SAMEA2581999, study PRJEB24529) | metagenome | biome: Human gut stool | place: China | collected 2011
GAATGTTTCAGCAACCGGGGCGGCAATAACAACATCTATGAAGACCTGTCCATGCACGACGGTATGGGAATCGGTTTCTATCTGGTAAAGGGGGCCGGCAATCTTATACTGAACTGTGACGCTTACAATAACTATGATACCGTTTCGGACGGCGGCAAAGGCGGTAATGTAGACGGATTCGGCGGACACCCCGACAACAACGGCAGCGGTAACGTATTCAGAGGTTGCCGTGCGTGGTGGAACAGCGACGACGGCTTCGACCTCATCCACTCCGGACAAGCCGTCGTGATAGAACAGTGTTGGGCTTTTTACAACGGTTACCGGCCGGGCGGCATGTCCGACAAAGCAGGAGACGGTACCGGCTTCAAGGCAGGCGGATACGGTATGAGCAGCACTCCCAAGGCCCCCGAAGTCATACCGATGCACGAAGTAAAGAACTGCATTGCCTATTACAACAGCAACAAAGGTTTCTATGCCAATCATCATCCGGGCGGTATTCTCTGGTCGAACAACAGCAGCTATATGAATCCGTCCAATTATTGCATGCTCAACCGCAAGTCGATAGAAGAGGCTGTCGATGTAGCCGGATACGAACATATCCTAACGAACAATCTCTCTTACAGCCCGCGAAGTGAGGGAAAACATATCATCGATATTAACGAAAGCCGTTGCCAAATAGCCAATAACAGTTTCCTGCCCACAGCCATGACACTTACGGAAGCGGATTTCCTTAGTCTGGACGCCGGCCAATTGACAGCAGAACGGAAAGCGGACGGCAGTCTGCCGGATATCACATTTCTGCAACCTTCGGAAAGCAGCCGGCTTTATACCGCCCGAATAGGCTATTCGTTCGAAGGCGAAAAGGACTGGCTCATGGAAGCCGCCATTCACGTCAGCGACAACACTGCCTGCATAGAAGGACCGGGAGCGGAAGAGTTCACCACGTTCTACATCAACGGGCAAAAAGTAAACATGAGTAACGGAACAGTCGATTTGTCCGCGTACAACGGCAAACTGGATTTAAAAGCCACCTCTACCTACGGCGGTATCTTGAAACTTACCCTGAACAAATAAATACTTAACAATTCATATAAACAGCATAATCATGAGAAGAATCATTCATACATTCATCCTCGCCTTTCAGTTTATCATCTTACCGGCCGTGTTTACCGCCTGTAAAGATGACAGCGGCAATATTTCCCCGCTTCAAGAAGTCACTCCCGCATTCTCTTGGGAAGAGAATTCATTTCTGTTGGAAACGGATAACGGCTGGGGAATTACCCGCTTTTCCAACCGTATTGCACTTAGCAACTTTAATCAAAAACGCCAGTACCACCTCTCATGGAACGGTGGTTCTGGTGCGGGAGAAAAGACAGGCGGTGTCCTGAGGATAGCCGAAGCCGGAAAGAAACTGCAAACCATCCTGCTCGACAAACTGCTCATAGAAGATATAGACGGAATGTATTACAATATCCATTTCCAAAAAGACGAAAAAACAGGCACATTGCTATTATCCAAATAGCAATGCCGGAACAGACGGTTATACCATCCAACGACTCCCGTCAAGCCTGTGACACACTGTCCTTATTCTTCTGATAAGTCGAAGGAGACACGCCGAACTGTGCCTTGAAGCACTTGCTGAAATAGAAAGGATCATTGATGCCTACCTGATAGGCCACTTCCGCAACAGTGACGTCCGTTTTCAGCAACAACTCCGCAGCTTTCTTCATACGCATCACACGCAGATACTCTTTGGGAGCATAACCGGTAACTCCTTTCACTTTCCGGTAGAATATAGTCCGCCCCAATGCCATCATAGAGGCAAAATCATCTACGGTGAAATCAGGATTCTCCAATTGCTCCTCTACGATACGTGTCAGCTTGTCGGTAAATTCCTTGTCCTTATCTGTCGTGCATATAACCGGACGTACCATGGAAAGGTCGCTTGAGAACTTCTCGCGCAGCTTATCCCGTTGTTCAATCAGTTTAAACACGCGTGCCAACAGCAGCTTTGTACTGAACGGCTTCGTGATATAGGCATCCGCCCCGCTTTCCACTCCTTCCAAATGGCTTTCGGGCGCATTCAGGGCGGTAAGCAGGATAATAGGAATATGGCTTGTATTGAAGTCGCTTTTCAGTTTCCGGGTAACTTCAAATCCCGACAGGCCCGGCATCAGGACATCACAGATTATCAAATCGGCATCATACGAATAAGCCCGCTCCAACCCTGCATTTCCATCGGCTTCTGCCACTACTTCAAAGTAAACGGAGAGTTCCTCTTTCAAGAACTCACGCACATCCGTATCATCTTCTATAATCAATAGCTTCCGTTTATTCAAAGGCACAACCGGCAGGTTTTCCTCCTGCGCCTCTTCCTTATCCGGTGTGGTATCCGCACTTATAGCGGAAGCCATCACCTCATCTCTCTCTATGTCCGACAAATGCTTCTGCGCCATTTCCTCCTCACGGAGCAGGACATTGTTGGGTATCAGAAAGTCTTTTTCCCCGTACACCGAAATATCGGTAGAAAGCGTCACCGTGAAGACAGAACCGCCTTCCGGATTTTCATCATACGTTATGGTTCCTTTATGGACATTTACCAATTCATGGGTCAGGTGAAGCCCTACCCCCACACTGCTACCGGAGAAATTGCTCTGCATGAAACGTTTGAAAAGCTGGTCGCGTTTCTCCTTGGGAATGCCGACTCCCGAATCGGTTACCTTAATAACCAGCTTATGTGCAGTAACATCCACCTGCACGGAAAAGTCTATCTTCCCACCCGACGGAGTATATTTGAATGCATTGGAAAGCAAATTATAAGTCACCTTATCCAGATTACCCTTATCGATGAACATTTTATAAGACGCCACGGAAGGTATAAACCTGAAATCCATCTTCTTGGACTCGGCAGCATCCTTGAAGCTCAGATAAATCTCGTAAAGGAACGATATGACATCGGTTTCTTCCAATGAAAGCGCAAGCTTGTTGTTCTGCATTTTCCTGAACTCAAGCAACTGGTTGATAAGCCTCAGCATGCGCTGCGTACTCTTATCCATGACTTTCACGGAATAAGCCATCTCTTTGGGTATCTTGCCTACACGGTGCATCTTCTCCAAAGCAGCCTGAATCAGTGTCAACGGAGTACGGAACTCATGGGAGATATTAGTAAAGAACACCAGCTTGTATTCCGTGAGTTGCTCCTCTACTTTTATCTTATTGCGCAAGTCATTCATGTTACGGATGATGCGATAGACGGTATAAAGTACAAAAGCCAACAACAGGAAATAAAGCAGGTAGGCCCAAGCGGTACGCCAGAAAGGCGGCGCAATGACAATCCGGAGTGTTGTATCCTGTTCGCCCCATTGCCCGGCGGCGTTGCATGCTTTTACATGAAAGTCGTAAGTACCCGGTTTCAAATTCTTATAGGCGGCAAAAGTCAAAGCGGACGGAACGCTCCATTCCTTATCGTACCCTTCCAGTTTATAGCTGAACTTCGGCGGAATCGTAGCAGAGTAATCCAACGTGGAGAAATTAATTCCGAATGAATTCTGATTATGCCGCAGATGGATGTCCCGGACATAAGCAAGAGAATACTCCAAAGGCGAATTAGGGTCATCGGAAGCTACCGAAACACCATTCAGCTTCAGTTCCGTGAAAGTGACGGAAGGAATATTCCGCACACTCTCCACTTGCAAAGGATTGACAACAGTGACCCCTTGGTTGGTTCCCATGGCAATCCTGCCATCCTGCAGTCTCAACACACTGCTTTCACTGTATACATTGCACAGCATGTCGCTGGAAAAGAAATAATTCTCAAAAGTCTTTGAATCGGGGAAAAAACAGGAAACGCCATATTCGGTGGTAATCCACACCTTGCCTTCCGCATCTTCCACGAAAGCCTGTACCATACTGTTTACCAAACCATCGGCAACGCCGTAATGAGTAAACTCCAACTTTCCGTAATCATTACCGGGCGTACAGATACAGAATCCCGCACCGGATTCGGCAATCCAGATATTTCCCTTGCTGTCCTGCATTATATGCCGCACTTCATTGCTCAACAAGCTCCGATTGCTCCAGTTGTAATGATGGTAGGCTTCAGGATTTGCCAACAGTTCTTCGGGACGGAACACGAATATGCCGTCGCTCGTTCCCGCCCAAATCCAACCTTGTCTGTCCTCAATCAATATGCGTATGCGTTTCTGCGAATAGTATTCATTGAGAAAATGACGGAACTTATAACCGCCCTGTCCGTCGGGTTCGGCAAGTTCCAGACCACCACCAAAAGTGCCGATCCACATCCGTCCTTTACTGTCATGCAACATACAAAAGATTTCATTGGCAGCAAGCGAGTTCGCATCATCTGCCCGGTGGGTGTACCTTTTACCGTCCACATACAAGCCGTCGCCACGACTCCCCAACCAAAGAGTGCCTGCGGCATCTTCACAAAGGGCATATATGTTCTTGCCGTACACTTCTTTCTTTTTCGGACGGGACAAGGCGGCATCGTACACATACACCTTTCCATCGCGGGTGCCCAGATAAATATCCCCATCAGTGGCAGTAGCCAGCATACGGATATTATTTACATGCGTTTCCGTGTCGTATTCCACCGGTTCCGGATAAAATTGTACGGCGCCCTCATTTACTACTTTCAAATGAGACACCCCCGTATATTCGGAGCTTAGCCAGATGCTGCCCGAACGGTCTTCCATAATATACTGCAGGGCATTGGACGATATTAATGAAGAACGGCTGTCGTCCGCTTTGAAATGGCGGAGCTCGTCAGTCCGCAGGTCGTAGGTAAAAAGTCCGTTGCCATAAGTTGAAATCCAAAGGATGTCACGTGAGTCGTGCACTACATGATACCGCTCCATATCAATATAGCCCACCTTTTCCCGAGGCATCAGCTGAAATACTTTCACAGCACCCGTCCCCGACCGGATATAATACAACTTGCCCGTCTTGTTGTGTACCCAATAATTCCCCCGGTTATCCACAGAGACTTCACCACCGGGAATATTCCATTCCGGGGGTGAGGGTCTCAGCATATTGCTCTCCATATCAAAAACAAAGCTCCCCTCTGAAGTGAAAATAACCCATTGGCTTCCGACAGCCAAGTTACCCGGCAAGTCCAATCCGTAAGATACATCCGGCAACTTTGCCGCCAAAGAAAGCCTGCCTTCCTTATCGGCAGTCCGAATTTCCCCGTCAACGGTTATAAAACAAGTCTTGCCTTTAAAGCTACAGGCACGCTGGAAGCTGTGTGACTTATCGGCACACTGCAACGCATTATCTTTCCAACAATAAAGTCCCTTATCCGTACCGATCCATACCCGCCGGGCACTGTCCTGCAACACAAACTGGACATTATCCGATTGAAGCTGCCCGTCTTTCGCATTAAAAACTTTTGAAGCAAACTTACCGTCCCCATATTGTATGAGCCGGCAGCCTTGTCCCCGCCCCCACAGCCAAACCGCATCAGGCAGTACGGTAATATAGCCGTAATGGTCTTCATGTTCCCCACATCCGGTGAAGTCCACGAAACAATCTCTCTTCAAGTCGTAACAACTGAAACGGTCGGCAGAGGTGGATATCCATAAGAAGCCGTTGGCGTCTTCATACAAATGCTTTACACGCCGGTCGGCAAGTGACATCTGCCCGTTGTTCTTCGGCAGGAAAGTGCGGAATGAATTGCCGTCATAACGGTTCAGCCCGTTCAGCGAACTCATCCAAATAAAACCTTTACTGTCCTGATGGATGTAACGGACGGAGTTATTGGACAATCCGTCCGCCGTAGTCAGATACTGCACATGTACCTTGACGGAAGCATACCCTTGCAGATTCATTACTGCAACAAGGCACGTAACCAGAAAGGTATAAATTCTTCTCCCGCAGGCTCTTTGTTTCATGTTCCTCATAAGTTTCGACGTCGTTACGGCAAAAATAATGATTTTCTCCGTACCATGAGGAACTTCTATCTAATAGTTACTATAATTTCACCGCCAAAAGGGTCGAAATCGAAAAAAGCCTTATCGGAACGGAGCTGTACGGAGAGTTTCTTTTTTCCCTGTCTGGCGGATACTTTTTTCATTGTTCCGCCTTCGACAACCATTGTCAACGGTTCGGTAAAAAGTTCTTTGTCCAATGGCAGTTCGGGAACGACATGTAACTTATTCTTCTTCTCCGTTACAGTGAGGCGGATTGCTTCCCTCTCTTTGAGATAAGAGACAACTTCATGGAAAGTACCTACCCATATCTTGTCTTCATTGGCTTTGACCTGTTCCCAATGTTCCCATAAGCGTTGCGGATTGCCGAAGGCATCGTACCCATAGGTCAGACCGTGCGTCATGCCCACGCCCCAATCGCCTGTCTTAATCAGTGTTTCCATCCACTTCTCCAAATCGCGGGCTGTACGCTTACTGCCTACGGAACGTTGTTTCAGGCGCGTACCTACACGGTTTCGGGCTACAAATGCCATTGCCTCTCCCTGTTTCGTATTATTGGGATAGGCATACGTACGGGGCATAACGCCTACATGGGCATATATCGCACTGTCGTTTTTCAGTATATCTTCCTTGAGTACTTCAAACGGGAACTTGGCAAAGTTACGGTGTGCCCATCCATGATTGGAAATTTCATGCCCCTTTTCCGCCATTTCCTTCAACTGAGGCCACGTCACACGGGTGGTATCTTTTATGTGCCGCTCATCCTTATTCACTTTGGAGCCGTTAATGAAAAATGTTCCGCGAAAGCCCCGCTGTTCCAATTGCGGAGCCGCCAGTGTATAATGCTCTGCCAACCCGTCATCGAAAGTGTAACTGATGGCACAAACTTTATCGTGCCTGTACTTGGCGACAGATACATTCCAATCCGCTCCGGATGAGAAACCTGAATAAAAAAATACGCATAAAAGGGTAATCAAAAAAGTTTTCATGGTTATTCTATATTTAAGTGTTTCTTACAGCAAAGATAAGGATACACCTCCATATACAACAACCATGAATATTCGGAATCCATGTAGTTTTGTACACTTACTCCATCCGTATTATTTTACCGACGTTGTTATATTCGCATATCGGCATTTATTCATCTGCTACCGTAATGCGCAACATCAGATATGGCAACAACGGCAAACGTACTTTCCGGTAATTCACATCATAGTGCCGGTAGTCTATCGTTTTCCCTACTTCAAAAGTACCGGGATATTCTGTGACGGTCATATTCCATGTATCAATGATTTCCACTTTGTATTTAGTACCAGCTTGCACTTTTCGGTAGGAAGCATTCTTTGCCGGAAGATTGAACAGCCATTCGTCCTGTATCTGCTTACCGAAATAAATCAGATAATAACCCTCGTCAGCCGTAGCCGTCCGATGGTCACGACTGACATCCGCCAGTTGCAACGGATGCGGCAACGTATCCAGCAGACTGCGGGTAAAAGGAATACGTTTCCACGATTCACCGCGCCATTCTCCTCCCTTTGCCCAGAAAATAGTATCCATGCTGCCTGCATTCCACTGATAGCACTCTCCGTGCGTGACATATGTACCCGCTATCAGTCCCTGCCAAATACGATGAAGCATTTCCGGCCCGCTCAAACGTCCCCAACGGGAAGCCAGGTTGCCTTCATAACATACTTCATCAAACACAATCGGTTTACGATAGATACTACGTACAATAGAAGCGCGTCCGAAGTCTTCTACCGGAGCTTCATCTTGAATACTGGTATGAGTCAATTCTTCCATCCAGTAGGGGAAATAGGTTGCCGTACTCCCGTGAATGGAGCATAAATGACCATAAGGATCTGATACGACAACAGTCTGTATCAAGGTTTCCCAATCCGCCTCGGTCTTAGCCTTGACATAATCATATTCATTCGCCAGCGACCACCACACATTACTAAAAGAAGAGAGTCGCGCGGTCAGATATTTAATATATGCCACGTTCACCTCCATCGGCATATTATCGAACCCCCAACGTCCTTTATCATAAGGATGGAACAAAATCAAGTCCGCCTCAACGCCCAAATATCGCAGGTCGTCTATACGCTTCTCCAAACGACGGAAAAAAGCAGGATTAAAACATGTAAAATCAAACACAGGTTTCCCGTCGGAATGCCCTTTGACAAAGAATGGATAGATTTCCGGTTCTTCCTTGCAAAGACCGTAATTCTTTGGAAACACGCACATCCGCAGTTTATTGAACTGTGCTTTCTTCAATGACGACAATGTTTTTTCCTGCACTGCCTGCGACATGTGAATCCAAGCATAAGCCGTAGTCCCCAAAGGATAATAAACCGTACCATCGGCATACTCAAAATCGTGCAAACCTCTCACCTTTACCGGACCATGATTATCCGCCTTTGCCGGAATACACTCTATCTCTCCCCTTTTTCCAGCAAGAGAAGCTATATTACTATCTATAGAATAGTACCATACACCTGGGTTTATAGGCATAAAGCGAATAACATATCGCCCGTCGCCATCATAAAATCCCTGTACATTAACCGTATCTCCCCCTTGCTGCCAAAAAGTAGCAGTCAGGCTGGCATCCGCAAAAGGATTTCCTTTGGCAGTACCTTGCAACACTATCTCGAACCGCTCCCACTGCGGAATCTTCTTAACTTGTGCACTGAGCTGCCAGATAAAGGTAAAGAGGTAAAGCATGCAAAAGGCAAGTCTCCTGAAATGTTCCATAATCTTTTATTTAAAATACAGTTTCATCGTTGAAGCGTAATGCCCATTATTCCTATCACCACCTCATTGGAGAGTGTCTCCAGTACAAGATGCGAAAGCTTTTTTCCTGCATTCAACGGCATTTCCAACAGTACGGCGGCACCACCGTCCTCCTCGCGAGACACGCCGGTAAAGCCAAGTTCCTCACCGAAATTATTGCTCAGTTCACCGGTCTTCAGACGCAGGCGATAGAGAGACGGTGCATGACGGTTAAAAGACTTTCCATCTTCAAAGAATATCTGTTCGATGGGCGGCCAGTTATCCGGATTTACCAAAGACAAGGTGTCGCAAGTACCGTCTTCATAATACACACGGATTACGCCATTGTCGATATGGCACTGCATGTGGTTAGTACTGCCTGCCATTAGTAAATAGGCACGGGAAGCCTTGCCTTGCAGGGGAATTTGCAGACTGTCCGGATAATTGTCCCAAAGAGAGGTGAAAGCTATGTTATGCCCTTCGGCAGGAGTACGGAAAGGTATCCCGAGCTTTGTCTCCAACAAGCCTTTACGCACAGTGGCACGCAAACCCGAATCATCTATATCTGCTGTCTTCAGCGGATGACACCACTCACCTATTCCCTGTTTGGGCAACTGCAACGTGGTGTACGGAGAACGCGGCGACAGGTATTCATTGCGGAAAATATCCGTTACATTCGCATTGAACACTTTCTGCATATCGACAGGAGTGCATCGGGCTGAATCGACTGCTTTAAAATCACCTGCCGGAACAGGTTTCTTACCCTTATCGGATACCGGGTGCTCTACCGGCGCCCACCATTTCATCTGTCCCTGTTCCATAGCAATGAAACTGACGGGTCCCGCCTTACGGACGCGAGTTGCAGGATAAGCATCGACAGAAGCAGGAGCTTCAAGCAACTCTCCTTCCCAAGCGACATTGATTGTTACCTCCTCACCGGAAGCAGCAGGAACGGAAACAGAAAGCATAGGCCGTCCAACTGAATTTTCAACCAGTCTCCACGCTGCATTCTGGCCGTTTACCGTCAAACGCGCCACAGCCGAACGACGTGCAGAGAATTGCAATTCCAGATTCCGTACAGCAGGCAAACGGTGTGTAACGGTATAAAGCGAACAGTCGCGGGAAGAATACTTACCGGTAGCCGCTTCGCCCGCTTTAAAGTCAAAGTCTATATCCGGCGTATGCAGTGAAGCATACTCCCACTCTTCCGGGAAACCGGGTTTTATCAGCAGACGACCGTTCAAAGCATCGGGCAAGATTCCGTAAAGCCCCTGAATCAATGCGCGGGAAGCCACTCCGATAGGGTCGCCGAAGTCGCGGTAACATTCGCCCCGGGCAGCATCATAGAAACTTATCTGCCCGAAATTGCCCGGACTATCGCCCAGATACATGCCGTCCAGAACAGAACTTTTCAGCAATTTGAAACCTGCCTCTCTGCGTCCTGCCTGAAAATAAGCGAGCGACGTGTGCATCACTTCGGCAAAGGCTACATTGTTAATGCTCCATGAATACGGCATCCAGTCGGTAGTGGCCACAGTGGCATACTTTCCGGCATTGACGGCAGCACCCGCTGCCGTCAACTGTTCCTGCCAATGAGCGTACGGGCCTGCATTGACAGGCAAAACAGCATCGGCGGCAAGCACATCATCCGAAGTCACGACAGGAATATGAGGAATTTCACGGTCTATGTAACTTGTGGCAAGATATGCCTGAAACGGATCGGCCACATCGCTGTCGAGAGCGTGATAGACGGTCCACACGGCAGCATCTTCATGCAGACGGCGATGGCCCATGAAATCTTGAAATTCCGCCCAATGTCCTCTCCCCGGCAACCAGAGACGGGTGTTGAGCGCTTTCAATATCTTATCGGCCTCTTCCCGATAGGGTGTGGGGTCTTCGCCTATCTTCTCAGCAATCAGTGCAGCCAGTTTATTGCCGCGATAGTTATAGGCAGAGCTGTGCGTAACGGCGCCACTGTTATAATACAGCGCATCGCTTGCCCAAATGCAGGCGTAGGCATCGTACAAGCCGTCGTTGTCCGGGTCGAAGTTGCGTTTTTCCCAAGCAAGATGCAGTGTCAGCAACGGCCACATGCGGCGGGCATACTCAAGGTCGCCCGTCCAGTTGAAGTGCCACAACAGTTCGTCTATGTAACAGAGATTCATGTCATAATGGTGCATCTGATTGTTACGGCGAGGATTGCGGCAGATATATCCGTTGCTGTATTGCGGTGTTCCCCATATCTTGGCCGAACGTGCAAGCGCAAGGGCAGAATCCTGTGCCGGATGCGAAATCGTATTGGGAACTTCGGTCACCTGACTGGCAGCATAGTTGTCGAAATGAGTTCGTGCCCGGTCGTGCCAGCCCAACACATCGCCTACGTATGCGGCACGCCAGCCGCTCAACGGCATACGCCAGCCGACAGCTCCATGCAGCCACACGCCCTCTTCCCCCCAAATACCGTCGGCAGCAACAGCAAGTGCACCGCCAAGCGTATTGAAATAAGGATCGGGAGTAGTGATTCTGATGCGTCCGGCCAATTCACGGCAAGCCTTTTGAAGGGCAAGATACTGTACACCGCCATCCTGCATTTCCTTCAGTTCATTACCGGAAATGCCCACATACAAATGCCTGTCGGCCGGAAAGCGGCATTTCAGTGTTTGCAGCACTGTACCGTCTTCTGCCGGCTCAAAACATCCCGGAGGGTCTGCCCCCATATCTCCGCTACGGGAAAGCTTCTTCCGGCAGATGGGCGAATTCAGCACTTCCAGCTCGCAGCCGGCAGGCAACTCACCGGAAAGCTCCCAAACGGCCATCTCTTCCGTAAGACTTGCCAATACGGAAACTTTCAGGCTGCAATTTTCTCCCCATGCCTTGTCTTTCAAGGCATACGTACGCGTACCCGGATTATAACGCGCCTCACACCAATCGGTTTCTTCCAACGGTGTAACCGTACCGTCCGGCAGATGCAGGCGAAAACGGATATTACGGCAATCGTTCTTGACATACGTGGCAAATATCGGACGGTCGCCGGTTTCCAGGCGCCATGCCGTATGTCCGCCATACAAAGCACGTGTGTAGCGGTTCTTGCCGTTGACGCAGACAAACTCTTCACCGGACGGCAAGTATTGCAACATACGGGGAGCTCCCCGCTTATGGTCATTGTAGGAAGTGGATTCTATCAAATCGCCTGCTTTCTTCGGAGTTTTAGACGAAGAAGCATATTGCGCGTAAGAACCCAAAGGGATAAACAGAGTAAAAATAATTGCAAAAACAGAAATACGGTTCATAAGGTTTTATTTAATTCAAAGGATGAAGGCATAACTGAAAGCCATTCACTATACGATTGAAATACATTCAGTATACGACTGAACCTATATCAGTCGTATACTGAATGCACCCCTTCTGCAAGCTATTCAGAAAAGGGGTAGTACGGAGTAGTCCCAGATTAGTTATATATAATAATATTTATATACAAAGAGGCGATTACGGCATCGGCTTCAAACCTTCCCAACGCACATCCCATGTACCGTCTTGCGGGAAACCGGGATTTTTCACCTCACACCCGTCCCAACCGGCACACATCAGCGCTACGGCTGTCAGCAAGCCACCATTGCCCGGCAGGTAGCAACGCAGACGTCCGTCCTGATAATTGTGTCCGTTCAACAAGTAAGTATTGGTGCGCTTATCCATCAGCAAGGCGCCTACAGCCTTTTCTGGCTCACCCAGCCGAGTGGCATTCATAGCGGTCATCGGGTAATCCCAGCCCCATGTCTTGCCCCAGTTCCAGTTGTCCCACACCCAATGAAGCGTATTCTTCATATAGTCGGCACGTATCAGCTTGTTCATCGGCAGGATACCCACAGAACCAAGCACTGCCATGTGGTCACTGGTGAAACGGATATCCTTGTAGGTATCCACTGCATTTTCGGCAGCCAGATAAAGGCTGTCTTCATTATAGGCCAGCGGAGAGAGTTTATCTATCATCTCATCCCATTCCAGATTACGCTTTTCACCGGCACGTTCACGCCACTGCTGAGCCACATTCATGGCATAATGCCAGTAAGAGAGTTCGAACGGCGGATTGATGGTAGTAGCCGCACGCAATGTTTCTTGTGCGGGAATAGCGCCTTTCAGGATAAAACGTCCATGGAATTCATCGTAAGTGGCGAAAGAATACATGAACTTTGCAGTTTCCTGCACCAGATGATTGTATTTCTTAATCACCTCATCCGAAGGATTGGCACGGTAAACGAGTTCGGCCAAATAGATAAAATGCGGTTGCTGCCAAATCAGGAAACTGCCTACATTGGACGGAGCTTCCGTTCCGCTGGGATCGGTCATTTTCATCCAACGCACTCCGTCGAATCCCTGACGGCGGGCTATCTCACGGGCAACAGGTTCTACCGTTTCGTACCAGCCGAGTGTGCGATCCAACAATTCGGGATGCCCCCAAAGTGCCTGCCAAGCCTGATGCCACCATATCATTTCGAGGTGGAACTTGCCAAACCATGAATTGTAGGTTAGCCCTGTTTCCTGCGGCGGAACACTGCCTGCCGACTGAATCGCGAGCAGGTATTGGCTCAATACGACACGGCGTTCCAGTTCTTTGGCACGCGGGTCGGTACAATGTGAGAAGTCTACAGCCGCACCATTCTTCCAGAAATTGTTCCAATAGCTGTTGCCGGCTGCCAGAGTTTCGGCGAAAGTAGGCAGAGTATCGGCAGATGTATAGACAGCCGGTTCACTCTCGAATACAGTTCCGGGAAAAGCGGACGTAAACTTGCAAGAAAAAGCGAGTTTATCTTCCGCCGGTGTCAGTACAAAATAGTTTGCAGACTTCTCCTTGAGGGAAGCTTTTCCTTCCCAACGCAGAGATACATAATAAACGGTAGAATCGAGTGTACGTTTGAGAACTGCACTTTGCGCATTCTCAAAGACTATATCTGTAGTGTGTTTGTTGTTGGCATCCCAATTGCAGGCATCATCGGCATGAGCGCCCGTAGGGTATGGAAAATGCAGTTTCACCCCTGCACGTGCCGGACTGGTGATACTGGCTGAAATCATGTCCATTTGCGGATGACATACGGTCTGTACATCAAAGGCGTTGCCTTTCAGTGTGAAGTGACTGTTGATGACACCGTTCCACATATCCAATGTCTGGGCAATATCGGTAATGTCAGAAGTCTTCACATCATCGCCCAACTCCAGTCCCACGATACCCAAATGCAGGCGATGAGGGTTCATGCGATACCAATTGGAAGCTTCTTTCTGACGTCCGTCTTCTTTAAACTGACAAGCGTATATTTCTTTATGTCCACGACCGAAATCGTGTTCTTTTTTGATCGGACTCTCCAAGATGTTTGTATCCTGCCGCCGGATTCTTAAACATTGTCAATACATTCACAAAATGCTCGTTATCCTTAACCAATGGCACGCCTTTCTTATATACTGAAGGAAAAGTCTGTAGACCGGTAGCATCCACAGTAAAGGCAAACTCACCGTTGCCGATCGACAACGACGCCAACGAATCAAACGAAGATACCTGAGGGTTGTTACGGGCAACCAGCGCCTCACGATCTATCGGCGCTTGCTTTTCCGAACCGCAAGCTGCCAAGACGACTGCAAGTAGAGAATAAAACAGTTTTTTCATGGTATTTTTAGTGTAAGTAATATATCTCATAGTTGTGAACGAAGCAAAGATAACGCATTTCCGCCAAACCGATTCTGTCCGGTTTGGCGGAAATGCTAAGAGAAATGATTATCGGGCATACACTGCCCAAGCTGTCACAGAAAGTCAAATGCCAACTCCAGTTTCAATCCCTCATCCCCTTTTTTGATACGGATAGTTCCAGGCTGACTCTGCGGCCCGTGCTGACTTATCGGCTTGAAAGAGCGAATGGCGGGAATATCCAATAAGAAAGAAAGATCCCCGGCCGGAAAGTCCGGCATTGTACGGATACCATCCTGACGCCCACGAGGTTCATCCGGAGTGAATACACGAAAGAACACTCCGTCCGTAGCCGCATAGACGGTAAAAGCGTTCTGCTTGCCTTGAATTGTGGCCCAATAAAGATTGGCGTGATACCCTTTAAATTCCGGATAGACCAGTTTGTCCGCACTCTCTCCGGTAACAGTATTATTAAAGTCTTTCTGCCAGATACCGTAATTCGTGCCCGGAATACGGTTCTTCCACACACGGTAAGGACCGCGCCCCAACCAACGCATACCTGTACATTCACTTTCAGGATAAGAGAAGGTAAACCCGAAGTTAAGTATGGCATTATCCGTAAAAGCATCATCAAAGCCGCCACCGCCCGATGCCCGGTTCAGCAATACGGCATCCATCTTCAACAGCCCGTCCGGACGCAAACGCCACACAACGGAATCCGCTCCGCCCCGATAACGGGCACAAAGGACAGCATCACCTCTCTGCTCCATACGAGCGGAAAGAGACACCAGTTTCATTTGCATTCCTACAGGCAGCGGACCGTCTTTCAACGGAATTATCCGGTTGTCTTTCTTCCGCAATACAGAATATATGGTAGCATCGTTTCGGCGAAAGGATATGTCCACCCAATCGGAACACAACGTTATTAAAGAATCAGCCTCGTTCACACAACAACCTTTTCCTGTTCTTTTCAAAGAAGCCAGTTGCCCTTCAAAATAGCTTTTCGCAAAACTGATGGGATACGTACGTGTACACACGCTCTTTCCATCCAGTCCTATAGCCTCCAATTCCAAAACATCTCCCTTAGAGAAGAATTTTTCCCGGATTTCCGGATTCTCCCATGCAGCTATACAGGCATATCCGGTTTCACCCGGTTCCAAAGCAGGCAAATTCACCCGGCCGCTGTCTACTGTGCATCCCTCTGCCCGGCTCTGTAGCGGGGAAGGATAGGAAAGGACGCGATAGCGCATGGAACACTCCTTCAAATTAGTAAACAGATAACGGTTCTCCACTAAAAAACGGCCATTGAAAGAAGGCGTTAGCTGGAGAGGCTTTATCTTTATAGGCGACCATATTTCCCGTACGGAATAAAAACTGCCTTCTTTCTCCCGATAAGGACCTACAATACCGTCAGGCGCATTATAATCTTCACTGTCCAAAATGCCGTTACAGTCTGTCCGGCGTACAGCTTCATCGCTATATGCCCATAAAAAACCTCCGGCAAACAAAGGGTGTGCCGTATATCGCGCCCAGAAATCCTCCAGTCCGGCTCCATGTCCCTGGTCGTACAGACCATGCATAAACTCTGTCGGCATGAAAACCTTATATCCGTTGGTGAAACGGCCTACACCGGTCAGGTAAGCCGGGTAATGGTGTGTATCCAATTCATCAAAGTCCGCCCAAGGATGAATGACATGACGGCGTTGCGGATCATAACGGTAGAACAGTTTGTCCGTAGCTATATTCCACCCGCCTTCATTTCCATTGCTCCAAAGTACGATACATGGATGATTTACATCCCTTGCTATCATTTCTTTTACCAACTTGCTGCCTGTAACAGTGTCGTAAGCATTCTGCCAGCCCGCAAGTTCATCAATATAGAGCAATCCCAACGAATCACAAGCATCCAGAAAATGCTCATCGGGTGGATAATGGGAACGCACGGCATTCATATTCATTTCTTTAATGAGCAGGGCATCTTGAATGCTGAGTTCCTTATTGGTGGTACGCCCGCCATCGGGGTGAAAAGAATGACGGTTTATGCCTTTCATCACCAGTTTCGTACCATTCAGATAAACACCGTCGCGTGGACGAAAGTCAACGGTACGGAATCCGACGCGGACAGATGTCCGGTGTAAAGCCTCCCCTTCTTCATTCCGCAAGGTAACAATGAGATTGTAAAGCCGAGGTTTTTCCGGAGTCCAAGGTTCTACATTTTTCCAAATATGAGCAAACACACTGTCATGCCCCACTTCCCACATCCGAACCTCCGAACAAACGTCCGTTCCATCCAAAGGATGTAAAGCTGCCGTTAATTTTTCCTTGCCTTTCACTCCTTTCAGCTCGGTATAAAGCTGCATTTCCCCATCCATTTTCGCATCCACTGCAATATGTTCGATACGTATCTGAGGTTTGGCTTCTAACCATACAGGACGGTAAATCCCCCCAAACAACCACCAGTCCGCCTTACGTTCGGCCGCATTCACCGACTTATTTCCGGAATGTTTTTTTACCCGTACTTCCAGCTTATTGGCAGCACCATATTTCAACAAAGAAGTTATGTCATAGGAAAAACGATAAAATCCGCCCCGATGTGTTTCTCCGGCCGAAACTCCGTTTACAATCACATCCGTATCTGTCATAACCCCATCAAACCACAAACGTATGTTCTTACCTCTCCAATCTTCCGGTACACGAAATGTATGACGATAAATTCCCTCTTCCATACTGGGATTCTTAACCCCTTTCTTCTTATACCAACGCCCGTAGGTATATTCACCAAAACCTTGCAGCTCCCATTGAGAAGGCACTTCTATCTTACTCCACTTCCCGCTGTTCCTACCCTCGGAACAATAAAACTGCCAGGTTACACCATCGCCCAGTCCGGTACCGGAAAGATAACGGCGCTCTGTCTGCTGAGACCATACGCAAAGAGCGGACAATAGTCCTAAAACAGTAAAAAAGATTCTTATATTCATACTTCTTTTATATGGATTTTAATTTTCGAAAATAATAAAATAATCAAAGAAAAAGGCAGTCTGACTTTCACAAGTTAACCGCCCATTTTTCACTAACCCAAATTATAATAATCAATCACTCATCAATAACGAAGGTGCAATACGATTCCTTACTCACCCGGCAATGGCCAATTAGGAGTAGGAACACGCATCGCTTTCATCTCTTTTTCGAACTGTGCAACTTTTTCCGGATATTTATTTGCCAGATTGACAGACTCCGTCATATCCTCTTTTATGTTATACAACTCTAACGGAGCATCTTTCTTTACAGTCACTACTTTCCAATCTCCACGTCTTGCCGCACGTTGCTTTCCCGGGAACTCCCAATACAACAAACGATTATCCGTATCAAGCTGTTGCCCATAGAACAAGGGAAGAATATTGATACCGTTAAGTTTTTGTGGCAATTTATCTGTGGCACCAGCCAAAGCAGCCAAAGTAGGCATTACATCCGGGAAATAAATAATATTATTCAAATTCTGCACCGGAACCTTTCCGGACTGATTTACAATAAACGGTACGCGAATGCCACCTTCATAAAGCTGTCCTTTCATTCCTTTAAGAGAACCTTTACATCCCAATTCCTCCAACGGTGCCTGCTTGGCAGCACCGTTATCCGATGCAAAGATGACTAAAGTATTTTCGCGCAGTCCCAACCTATCCAGTTCTGCCAACAAACGTCCTATCGCCCGATCCATATGGGTAATCAGCGAGGCATAACGCTTGGTGTTCATATCCCAAGCCTCATCATCATACCAGGTTGTTTCATCTATATTATAGGGTTCGTGCGGCGCATCATAAGCTAAATACAGAAAAAACGGATTGTTTTTATTACGGTTAATAAACTTTATTGCATCTTCCGTAGAAAGGTCTGTATTATGCTTAATGTGTTTATCGCCTTCATTCTCTTTTACATTCTCCAGTTTCTCGTTGTTGAAGCGCCAATAAGGATAGTAGTACGGATCATTAGAATATGCAGTACTGATAAGCCATCCGTAAAACTCATCAAACCCTCGGTTCAAAGGAGTTGCTTCCGGATTAAATCCGTCCAAATGCCATTTGTTTACCAAACAGGTTCTATATCCGGCAGCCCCAAGCACAGTGGCAATGGTTGTATCATTCGGTTGTAAATGCATGCGGCGTATGGTCTTGGTGCCTTTTAATCCTTCAATACCACCTGCAATACAAAAGTTATCGCGTATAGTTGTATTTCCCGTATTCTTTCCCGTCATCAAGGCACAACGGGAAGGTGAACTGATACCGGAACCGGCATAGCATTGCGTAAAGACCGTTCCAGTAGCTGCCAAACGGTCTATATTAGGAGTTTCTATATATTTATTTCCATAACATGACAAGTCGCAATATCCCATATCGTCGGCCAAGATAAAAATAATGTTCGGCTTGTCTCCACCGTCTGTTACAAGTTGCCGGGCAGTCATCAACTGAGGCATAACAAACATACCCGCACAAACTCCACCTGATACTATATCTTTTCTAAACATAATCTGATTTAAATAAAGGAAAAGGTGGCATACCTTTTAAAAGCACCCACCTCCCCTTTTTAATAACTTAAATTTAATGTAGCCAAGGCTAAGATATGACATTCAGTCTTGATAATCAAACAAATAGCATCAATTTTCATATCCCTCGTTTTGGACATAAAGTCCTGGAGTAACATTCATCTGATTCATCGGAATTGGATAGAGGTAACGACCTTCTTTTAAATTTGCTTTCAATTCAGTAAAGTTATAACGCTCAAATTTTGCTTCTGTATCTTCCTTCCAAGTGCCATAACGTACTTGATCGAACCAACGAATACCTTCTCCCATAAACTCAATTTTACGTTCAAGTTTAATGTATTTCATGGCATCCTCTACACTAACTCCAGTCTCGGTTCTCGGATCGCAGTTTGCCCTTTCACGTATTTCATTTACAATTTTCATGGCATCCGCAGTGTTACCTTCACTCGCCAAAATCTCTGCATAAAGAAGCTTCATATCTTCAATACGAATAATAGGTAGATTTACTCCCCAGTCATCATACTTTTTCATGCCACTCTCTGCATCAAAAGACATCCCCAAAGAGGCTATTTTAGTTTTAGTAGGAATCATTTTATAAAACATAGCTTTAGTATACACATTACCCGTAGTTCCATCTTCAAAAGTCATCAACTCAGAAGGGCTCTGATATTCAGGAGCTACCGCATCACCAGCAAAGCCAGCCATCACACCAAAATTATAGCCACGTCCGTCTTTTTTTCCATTAGAGTATTCACGATCAAATTCGTGCATCAATGTCTTTTCCACATAAATAGAATTTTGCGAAAAATTATAGTTTTTAGACCAATCTTCCGGAACGATTTTAACTGGAAGCATATTGAATATGGCTGGGTTTCCCGTACCACCCGTACGATACTGAATGGCGAAAATAGAATATTTATTGTAATATGCATCAGTCGGCATCCACTGTTTTTGCCATTCTTCCAATGATGGTGCCCAATAAGCGGCTGCATGAGAATCATCTAAAACGTTTTCCAATTGCGTTTTAGCCAAACTCTTCGCATTAGTATCATTATATGGATAACCAGCCAATGTCATATACACACGTGCCAACATAGCCTTCGCGGCCATTTTATCTGCACGGCCTTTTTTATCTATTTTAGCACCATTGGCATCTTGCATATCTGCTTTATAAGGCAAATCTTCTGACTTTTTCAAATCAGGAATAACACGATTATTGAGAATATCCACTGCAGTAGATTGCTTTACCGATTTAATCTCTGACGGAGACATCGGTCTATCTACCATAGGAACATTTCCAAAAAGACGAACTAACTCAAAATAAGCCCAACCTCTCAGGAAATAAGCTTCATTTAAAAATTGATTTCTGATAGACTCGGAATCAAAAGATGCACTCGGAATCTTAGAAATAGCGACATTGGCATCATAAATGACCTTATACCACATATTCCAAGTATCATTAAACATCGCCATATCATCTGTTGCTCTAAATGTTCCTATTTCAGAGTATTCACGAAAAGCGTCCGGATTAGGTTCTACCCACGCAACATCTGAACGACATTCAGACATAAACCAATACATGCAATTAGATGCTTGGCGCAAATCCGCATAAATGCCTAAAATACCTTGCTCCGATTGAGCTTGAGTTTGATAAAATCCATCTGAAGTTATTTTATCTACAGGTGGAGTATCCAAATAATCATCACACGAGGAGATAGTCACGACCAGCGCAGCCAGCCATATTATATTTTTAAGTTTAAGCATAGTTCTTTGTATTAAGGATTAAAAATTAACATTTATACCAAAAGTAAATGTACGAGCATTAGGATAACCACCATAATCCAGTCCAAGTGCACTTGCTCCTCCAGGACCTGAGCCCACATTGGCAGCTTCTGGAGAATACCCACCATAATAACTATCCCATTTGGCTAGATTCTCAATAGACAAATATACACGTGCATATGATATAAATTTAGGATTAATCGGTAACTTATATCCCAGAGTAAGATTCTTAATACGCAAATAATTAGAAGAATATAACCATCTGGAATCCAGCGTAGTGCCAGTTGTTTGACTCAAAATATAAGGAACCGATCCGTTGCCTGGTTCATCTTCAGACCACCATGCATCTCTCCAATGCCCCATTATATTAGATTTAGCTCCCATACTTGGACGGTCTATAGCACGTCCCAAGATACCATAAATTTTACCTCCAGTTTGTGCTGTTAATAAGATTGATAAATCAAAATTCTTATAAGAGAATCTATTAGTCATACCAAATACAAATTTAGGTGTTGGACTTCCCAAATAGTCTCTATCATTATCCTTATCATATTTACCATCATTATTGACATCTCTATAACGGATATCACCCGGTTGAATCTGTTTACCTTCAAATGTAACGGGTTGTCCATTATGAGCTGCACTATAAGCATCAATCTCAGCTTGATTTTTCCATACTCCAATAGCATCGTACATATAGTACGTATTGACAGCTTTACCCACAGTCAATATATTTGAGTAATTGCTTCCGGAGAATCCAGAATAAATAGGAGTATTATCCGTACCCAACTTCTTTACTTCATTCTTATTATACGACATATTAAATGAAGTATCCCATTTAAAATTCCCTGTCAAATTATGCGTATTCAACTCTATTTCAAAACCTTCATTATGAATATCACCTAAATTATCCCAAATAGTGCTGAAACCAGAAGCACCTTCTACGGGAACTTGATATAATAAGTCGGTCGTATTTTTTGTATACCAATCCAATGACAATTGAATACGGTTATTCAAAAAGCCCAAGTCCACTGCAATATCCGTACTATGAGTTTTCTCCCAACCTAAATCAGCATTACCCAAACTACTAGTATAATAACCTGCAGCTCCCCCATAGACGGAAGAAGTCAAAGTTGCATAAGCAGCTGTATTACTGATAGAATTATTACCTGTCACACCATAACTAGCTCTAATTTTCAATGTATTCCACCATTTTTGATCCCAATTCTTAAAGAATTTCTCATTAGATATAATCCAACCACCGGATATTGCAGGGAATACACCCCATTTATTATTAACTCCGAAAACAGAACCTCCATCAAAACGCAAACTACCCGAAAGCATATAACGTTCATCATAATTATACTGCAAACGACCAAATGTAGATAATAATTTATTAGGTGTCTGTTCTGTTACTGTATTAGTTCCAGCGGCAACCTTTGAACCATCAAACGAACCTGTAATGGCATCATTGGGAAAAGGAGCTTTGAAACCTTGTTCTGTTTTATATCCTAAAGAAGATTGTTCTGACGAAAAACCGAGTATAGCGCTTACTCCATGCTTATTGAATGTATGATCATAATTAGCTACAGCTTGTAATAAAGTATTCCAAATACGACTTGTAGAGTGGCTACCCGAAGAAGATTGGCCTTCACCCTTTGCCCAACCTTTGCCTGAACTTGAAAAAGAATATTTGTTAATAATTTGCTGCAGCAGACAATTCAACTCGAAAATCCTGAAATGGAGTGATACGTAAGAAAGCATTACCGACCATACGTAATGTACGATTTTGGCTAATATCCGTATTCAAAATATAACTTGGACTTGAAGTTGTATCTGCCCATCCGTAACGGCCGTTAGGTTGTACGTAAGTCATATATCCGACACCCGGTTCTGAAACCGGAGCAGAAGAAAGCGTTTTATGAGCTTGCGAATCCTTGCCATTAGCACGTCCCGAGCCGTCTGTTACAATATAAGTTGGAGCTAAATTCATTCCAATAGAAAGATATTTATTTATTTTTGACTCTACATTTGCACGGAAAGAAAAACGCTTATAGCCAGTTCCTGTAGCTAATCCCTCTTGGTTCATATAACCACCAGAAAATAAATAGCTGACATTATCAGTAGCACCGGACACATTCAAACTATAATCCTGTACAATAGCGGTACGATAAACTTCATCTTGCCAATCCAACAGACTAAGGCTTTCCGAAGTTGGAGTATAGGTATGGGAATCTCTCATATCTTGACTTAAATAATTAAACCAACGGTCATCAAGAATATACAAATAAGCGTTATCTGTACCAGCCTTAACTCCTACATTTGCCAAACGCGTGGCATTATCATCGCGGATACTAGCATTAGTGATTCCTTTCTTTTGAGCTTCAGATAAATAATAAGCATCATTCCATCTTGTTCTGAACTCCATCCATTCTGTAGCACTCAGTAAATCTATTTTCTTTTCCAAAGTTTGAAAACCAACGCTAGCATTAAAAGAAACTTTTGGTTTACCTGTTTTTCCTTTCTGCGTTGTCACAATAACTACACCATT
>OGLO01000144.1_pt1 | contig 22709 bp, 19 predicted proteins | sample 1572891 | NCBI WGS metagenome assembly OGLO01 (sample SAMEA2581999, study PRJEB24529) | metagenome | biome: Human gut stool | place: China | collected 2011
CGCCATGATAGTTCCATGGTCCTTGTATTTCTTCAGAATAAAGTTTGTCTTTGTCGAAAGCACCTGATCCAGTGTAGAAAGCTTATCTGTCACAAACTGTGATACCTCGCGCAGAGTCTTGCCCTCAAGTGTGACCATGAGGTCGAAGCCGCCTGAGATAAGGTATACAGACTTCACCTCAGGATAGTTGTATATACGCTCGGCAATCTTGTCGAAGCCCATGCCGCGCTGTGGTGTCACTCTGACCTCTATCATGGCTGTGACCTTCTCAAGGCCTGCCTTGTCCCAGTCAATCAGTGTGTGATATCCGCAGATGACATTCTCCTGCTCCATGGCAGCAATCTCGTTTGCCACACTTGCCTCATCCACGCCAAGCATGATTGCAAGCTCCTTCAGGTTTATCCTGCTGTTTTTCTCTATAAATGTTAATATCTTTTCTCTCATGATATATAGTCTCCTGATTCAAATATATTAGTTGAAAACCTTGTATATCTCGTCAGTCTGGGCAGTCTCCAAAAACCGTCTCTCCTCGTCGGAAATCAGCACTCTGTCGTTTGAATCGGTTGTGGCACCGACTATAACAGCATTTTGTCCTGTTTTCTCAAGCTCTCTGACCACGCGGGTACCATCTGTAGCTGCGATTATCAGACTTCCTCCTGACAAAAGCTTATACGGGTTTATGTCAAAAAATTCACTTATTTCAATCGTATCCTGCCTGATAGGGAGCTTCTTTAAATCGATGTCAAGACCAATTCCCGAAGCCTCTGCCATATCCCAGAGTGCTCCAAAAATGCCTCCCTGCGAAGCGTCATGGATTGCCGCCACACCGGCGTCAATCGCGGATGCAGCCTCCCTTGCAGTGGAAATATGGTCTATATAAGCTGCTGATTTATCTATAAATGCCTTGGAAAATCTCGTTTCAAGCTCGGCTCTTTTCTCATTTGCAAGAATTGCGGTGCCCTCAAGCCCCACATAGCCTGTCACTATTACGTCCATGCCCTGTGCTGCTTTAGATGATGGTGTGAGCGCCTGCTCACAGGCCTCACCTATTGCTGTAACTGTCACCACAATATTCTTCACCGCACGGCTCACCTGTGTATGTCCGCCAAGCACCACAATGCCTGCTTCCTCACATACAGCATCAATCGCTCTCACTGTCTCACGCAGCACGGCTTCGTTTTCTGTGGTAGGTACAAGCAGTGCCAGCTCTATCCCAATAGGGCTTGCCCCCATGGCATAAACATTGTTCAATGCATCATAAACTGCGCAGTTAGCACGCACATGCTTATCCGATACATCAAGCGTGAACGTCTGGGTAGCAGTAACTAACTTAGTTTTGCCGCCTGCCTGCATGGAAATCACCGCACAGTCGTCACCTACTGCCGGTTTAAAAAGTATTCTGTCGCTTGTGGTATGAAGTTGTTTTAAGACAGAGCGCTTTAAAACCGACTCTGATATTTTACCGTTTTTCATGTGTTTTCCTGTTCCTAATAATAATATGCTGTGTATACTGTTGCAGCCCGGTGCATTGATTGCAAATAACTACATCAGAAACAACTACCTGCGGGCATTTACTGCGTCTGTCCTGCCGGCTGCTGTGTCTGGGTGCCCTGTGCCTGCCCTGCTGCATTCTGGTCTGTCGGCTGCGTCTGGGTGCCCTGTGCCTGCCCTGCCGCATTCGGATCTGTCGGCTGTGTCTGCGCGCCCTGTGTCTGCCCTTCTGCGTTTGGATCCTGTGTCTGTGGTGCCTGAGCCGCTGCTGCCTGTGCCGCTGCTGCCGCAGATGCAGCAATAGATTTAACCGAGCCCTCATCATTAGCCGCTGCCGCCGCCTGAAGCTGCGCAACAACCTCTGCTGATGCTCCTCCTGTACCAACCGTCACGATTTTTGGTGATGACTTGTACTTACTGTTGTTAAATATCTCATCACTCTGCACTGTACCATCGACTGTGACCGTCTTCCAAAGCCTTGCGGTCACCCCCTTGTGCGCAGACTGCTCGGTGTTGAAATAACCGACCGGCTGACCTGCATCAAAATTAAACTGCGTAACCGGATTCTCCTCGGAAAGTGTCTCACTCCTGAAGGAAATTTCCCTGTTTGCCGGTCTCGTCTCCACTCCGTACACATTGAAGGTAATGATTCCTCCACTGCAATAGCCCTCTATATACACCGGATTATCCAGATTATTTTTAAACTTAAGATCCTTGTAGGTACCTGCAATTGCTGCATCATCAGATGGCTTTACGTAGCTTACTATCATGGAATGGTTATAGCGCTGCACTATGTCGAGCTCAGCCCTTATAACCGCATTGTAGAGTGTGGTAGCAACCTGACACACGCCTCCACCTACCGAGTCCACTACCTGACCGTTCTCGTATGCGCCTGCTATCTGATAGCCGTTGTCAGTTGTGATAGGGCTTATAGCCTCGTAAACCGAAAACTGCTCACCCGGATATATGACACTGCCGTTTATCAGGCTGCACGCGTTCTTTACATTGGCTGCACGCCCTGCTGCCGAGCTGCTGAAATCTGTAGAAAAGCCTCCCAGATTATCCTTAATCTTTGAAAGCTCCTCCTTTGAGCCCCTCGGCTGAACCGTATTTGTGACCAGCTCTATCTCATTCGCCGAACCATCCCAGCTATTCTGCAAAAAATCATTTATGGCATAGACAGATTTTACCACATCAACCTCTTTGCCTTCCTGTCCCGGGACAAAATCGAAGCTGTCACCGTTTCTCTGCAGCGAATTGTTAACTGCCTTTATATTGAGCTCGTCGCTCTTGTCATAAATCATATTTGCGGTCTTTTGTTTATCAACCGACAGATACATATTGACGGCAACATTGCCCTTTTTGAGCTCCTCTGACTCCACAAATCTGTCAATCAGGCTGCCCTCATGGCACACTGAAAGAGCCTCGTCCACCGCTGCATCAGTGTCCGCCGAAACAGACATTTCCTGTGCTGTTGCATCAAATGAACTATTGGCGCCCTTTAATGAAAAGGATGTATCCTTTATGCTGTCAACATAGGCATCAACTGCTTTTTTTGCTTCTTCCTTTGTCATACCGCCTACATCCACACTGCCAATGCACACACCCTCTGTAATTGTCTGTACCTTTGCCTTCTTTGTGCCTGACGAACCGCTTGCATATGCACTTACCATGCCCGATGCTGCCACAAGCACAAATGCCATTGTACCCAATAATAATGCTTTTTTATTAATCTTCATTTCCGCTTCCTTTTCCTGAGGCTGTTAAAAGCGCCCCTGTCATCGCTTAACTGAACTGCATTTTATATCATATTATCATATTTTTTCCATATTTCAAGAAAAGCTATACAAGACTTGACACAAATGTTGTCACAAGCATCGCTGCTATAACCACTATTATCACTATAGCAACCACCTTCTGATTTCTTTTTTTATTAAAATCGTACATACTATTCACCTCTGTTCAAAAATGAGTTATACTATTTTCATATATGAGAAAGGATTTTCCAACATATGATTCCAATTTGTCTAATTTTATTCATTTTATTTATAGCAGTCATTACTTTTGCCATAAGAAGAGCTGATTCTGCCCAGGCAAAGGTCACCGAGGAATTCTGGGAGAAGGAGCGCAAAGCCAACTCAACCCTCCGCGGAGATACCACTAATCTGTGTTATATTACCATACCGGAAAGGTTTTTTCCATTAAATAATGATAAAATAAATGATTTAAGGGATAAAACCCTTGTCAATCTCACCGGAATGACAAACACTGATTTAAAGCTTAAATATGGCATTCTCAATTTTAAAAAGCTGTCTGAATATGATGATAATTTCACGAAATTTGTTTCAATGCTGCCAGACTATTACAATAGGCTTACTGAAGCAGGCTATGAATCGCTGGCCAATGAACTGCTCGAATTTGCTGTGGAGCAGGGTGCTGATTCAAAGAGCGTATACAGCCTGTTAGCCAACGCTTTCATCAGTATGTCAAAAGCTGACCGGCTTGCAGAGCTTATCGAGAAAGCAAAGCAGCTCAATTCTCTTTCAAGGGATGGAATCGTTTCTATGCTTGAGAGCCTACAGGATGATACCGCCTCGGCCGGTAATTAATTTGCGTTATAGCTTATTGTATTATAATTTATTGTATTGAAACTTATTCCGAGCCATCCACACACCTATTAATATATCTGCTACGATATTCATCGTACAGCCTTGAGGCCTGACTTCGGGTCAGGTTGTCCCACGATATGACATCTGCTATCCCATACTCAGCCATCAGCTCCTTTAGCTGTCTGACCTGATGGGCCGTGGCGGGGGTCTGTTTTTTTGCCTTGTATACAAGCGGCTTTGACTCCACCGTATCTCCCTTTTCATCCATCAGTGCAAGCAGCTTTTCAAATATCTGCTTTGTCTCTATCGCATCGTCGAGTGCCCTGTGCGCATTTTCCCTGCTCACACCAAAATACTCACACAAATCCTCCAGCTTCTTTGACTGCTCAGCCGGCAGACATTTTCTGGCTATTTTCAGAGTATCATATGCATTCAGCGAGAGTGTGCGCTTGTGATTTACCGCCCACTGCTTTAAAAAGCTGTAATCAAAGGTCACATTCTGCCCAAGTATGATGTCATCCCCTATAAAATCCAGCAACTTATCCACAGCCTCGTCCATATCTGCCGCGTTTTCCACATCACTGTCGGTGATTCCGGTTAATTCCTGCACACGCTGTGGAATATGCTGCTTTGGATTTACCAGTGTGGATATCGTATCCACTATCCTGCCGCCACGCACACGTGCCGCACCTATCTCTATTATCTTGTCATTTTTGGCGGAAAGACCTGTCATTTCCAGGTCAATCACCGTATAATTTTTTATCTCATCTATGTTGCTCATATTTTAGTCCGTAAACCTTTCCGGCTTTTACCACTATAGTCATATCGTTTTACTGCTATTCTACATACTCCACCATGGCCTGATGATCAAGCGGGTCTCTCATGTCATAGTGGAAAAGCGCCCACACCGGCTCCTTATGATACTTTGGCAGCTCATCCAGCTTGCGCGTATGCTTGTCCGGAAAAATATAGTGGAACGGCTCCACATGCGACAGCTTTCCATTCTTACAGTATGCATGTGTCATATGCTTGAAGCTTCCTATATCTGTGGCCCACACCGGGCGGCTCTTGCAGTTCTCACGATAGTACAAATCAAAGATGAGTGACTCCTGAATCATGCTGTAAATCTGCGCATTTTCATCAAAATCGGTATTATCTCTATCTATGGCATTTTCGTCAAAATCAGTATTATCTCTATCTATGGCATTTTCGGATAATCCCACAGAAGTCATAGCATCGCTGTCACGGCCATGCAGATATAAAGTCAGAAATTCAAGCAGTATCTCGCACCTTCTGATGCGCGAATGGCTCATTCCAAAATAGCCGTTTGCCTCATAAAAATCTCCAAGCTCCTGAAAAAACTCAAACGCACTGTCAAAGATACACTCCATGAGCTTCATCGTAATCTCAAACTGTCCGCTGTTGTAATACACCTCAAGCATCTCCTCGACGCGCTTAATCTTTATCACATCATCAAACGAAAGCCATTTTGTGGACATAACCTCATACGGAGGCCTGTCATGGTACACAATACCATATTCCGCGGCATGCTCAAACATGTATGAGCCCTTGAGCACCTTTAAAAATCCAAGCTGCAGCTGGTTTGGCTTAAGCTCATAAATCTCATCAAAGGAACGCCCAAAGCTGTCATAATCCTCATACGGCAGTCCTGCTATCAGATCCAGATGCTCATGGATATTGTTGCCACTTTGAATGAGCCGCACAACCTCCTTAAGCCTCTCAAGCTTCATAGTCCTGTGAATCTCCTTAATCGTGACCTCATTAGTGGACTGCACACCGATTTCAAGCTGTATAAGCCCCGGCCTCATATCAGAAATCAGCTCAAGCTCCTCCTGATTCAGCAGATCCGCCGATATCTCAAAGTGAAAGTTCGTCACACCATTGTCATTTGCCTTTATAAAGCGCCACAGCTCCATGGCATGAGCATGATTGCAGTTGAAGGTTCTGTCCACAAACTTAATCTGCGGCACCTTCTGGTCTATGAAAAACTTAAGCTCCCTTTTGACAATCCCGGTATTCCTGAAACGCAGTGTCTTATCCACCGATGACAGACAATAGCTGCATGAAAACGGGCATCCCCTGCTGCTCTCGTAGTAGATGATGCGGTTTGAAAAATCATCAAGCGTATCATAGCAGAATGGAATTTCACTCATGTTTTTGATTTGGCGTGGACTTGTGAATACTATTTCACCGGCTTTATTGCCTCCTATGTTGTTCACACTTGTACTATTACCTGTGCTGTTTTTTCTGAAAGCAATGCCTGCAATATCACTCAGCTTTCTTTTATGCGCATAATAACCGCACAGCTCTCTAAAGGTATCCTCACCCTCGCCAATCATCACACCATCTATGTATGGATTTTCCCGCAGAAATGCCTCCACCTCGTAAGACACCTCAGGGCCTCCAACCCATATCGGCACTGACGGACAAAGCTTTTTATACTCGCGTGCAATATCAGTCACATAATCAATATTCCATATATAGCACGAAAAACAAAGTACATCGGGCTTTCTCTTGTAAAGCTCCTCAAGAATGTAATCCTTCTGATTGTTTATCGTGTATTCCGCAAGCTCCACATCATCCCTGTACTCCCCGGCACAGGCACGCAGTGAGTAAACTGCGAGGTTTGAATGTATGTATTTTGCATTGATTGCTGTCAGTAAAATGTTCATGGTTTCTCCTTAAAAAATGACCCTTGAATGTAGACTTTATGCCACATTCAAAGGTCTGCTTCGTATTATTGCAGCATTGACATATTAACAAGCCTGTCGTACATGCCACTTGCAAACAGCACCATCATGCCAATCGTGCAGATGACCGACAGCACAAGGCCTATTATCGATGTAATCATACCGGCAGTTGCTATTGCATTGTTATACTGCTTTGCCCTTTTTGACATTTTGGAAGCAAGCATGCCGACAATTCCAAGCCCCATCAGATAGCCAAAAAACGAGAAAATAATACTGCAAATGCCAAGCACCAGTGAAACCACTGCAAGCTTAGCGCCCTCCCTCTCGTCATCTATGATAGTCTCATTATTGTAGAGCATCTCAAGACGGATACGCCTTGATTTACGCAACATAACAAGCATAGGAATACCGAGCACGATAAACGCGACACAGTTCATTGCCGAAAACTCATTAATCCTGTCGGCCACTCCTCCTCCCTCAAATATTCCCGATGATAAAAGCCCTCCCATATCTACAACAGTATGGAAAATAGCAAGCATCCAGAAATTGCGTGTAGACGCGTATATCATGCAAAACAGCACACCCATGAGACCTGCTGAAATAACCTGTATCAGACAACTGCTGAACTTAACCCCTGCGCCCATATTGGAAAAATGCATCAATCCAAACAGTACGCCTCCCAAAACTACGGCTCCTGTGATTCCACCTTTCGTCTTTGGAAAAGCTCTCAGCAGCAGATTAAACACCACGCCTCTGAACACCATCTCCTCAACGAGCCCTACAAGGCAGACCGCAATAAAGAAAAAGATGATGTTGTAAAATGCCTTCACATCACCATGCTCACCCAAAAAGCACAAATAAATGCCTGAAACAACAGCATACAAACAGTACACTATGAAAAAACCGCCTGTGTATAAGCTTCTTGTCCATCCTGCTGCATTTTCCTTAAAGATATCCCACAGCCCAAATAAATATGTGATGCCCAGAAAAATAACTAAAACAACGGTCTCCACAATAGCTTGCAGCAGATAGTCATCCGCCTTTTCCATGCCGGGAATCAGGCCCAAAACTTTTCCGCTCCACTGCAAGGGTGCAATGAAAAGAAAGACTGCAAGAATGGCAAATATTATATTTGCCGGTGCCGAAAGGTTTCTCAATTTCTGTTTCATAACTTTAAATCTCCTCATTTGTGTTTAATTTGATATAAAAATATTCTATAGCATTTACTTTGACATTACAAGCTCCGGATAATCAAAATTCCTATCTATTATTTTACTTGAATTGAGCACTCCGTCAATGTCTAAAAAAAATCAGCCATTTACTGTCTTTCCGTAATGGTTAATGACACTCCGATTTCTGCCACAGGCGAGGAAATTGAGGATATAAAATGGACATTCAGAAGGACAAGAAAACCAAAGAAAATATAAAAGGAAAAAGAAAGAGAGGGCTCATCGTCCCTCTCTTTCTCGCCTATCAGTATGTCATCTACCGATGTGTGCAACAACCTGCTCAAGGCATACAGATTGTCGACCGTCGGAAGGCTCTCACCGTTCTCCCATTTCGACACCGCCTGTCTTGTCACATTACATGCCTCAGCAATGTCATCCTGTGTAAGCTGATTCTTTTTTCTGTAAAACTTAATATTGTCACCTATCAAAATAAATACCTCCAATTCAATTTATACCCAAAATTATACCGACAGGTGGCTGAAAGTAAAGAAAACATTGGTTGCAAATGCGCAACTTTGGGAGGGTTGCTATTCAATCTTGCTTTTTATGTCTATAAAGCATATATCTTTTCTGTCCCAAGATGCTCAAATGGTCTAAACAGTTCTCTTAAGGAATCTGACTTCGACCAATCAATCTTAGAAACAAATGTTCCAAATGAGCGCATTGCATTTTTAGGATTTACCTGATTGAGAAGAAATTTCCATTTCCATTCCCATACACGCCTTCTGCTTTGATTCCGTCTGTGTCTTTTCTTTCACCTCTTCCGCAGCGTACACTCCCTGTTGTGTTTTCTTTGAAAAAAAGACGGACATACATGCCCGCCTTCTCCATGGTTATTTTCTCGTTTTATTTTTTAACTATCGTTTCTATGAATTCAAATTTTCTCTGCGTTTCTTTACGGTAATAATCAATCCCGTTCCGGAAAGAATTAATAGTATAAACAGCCATACACTCGGTGTGTTGTCCCCGGTTTTAGGTGCAGTCACATCCTTCTTATCAGTTCCACTCGATGGCTTGTCATCAGAGGAATCGCTATTGTTATTGTCATTCTGGTTGTTATTACTGTTATCAGAGGTATTTGCTTTGATGGTAAATGTGGTGCTTGCAGAACCATCCGTCCAAAGGATTTCAACTGTATTGGTTCCTGCCGAAAGTGTATTCAGGTAGGAAGCTTTCAGTGTGATAATGGTAGAGCCTTCCTTTGCAGTGTAGTTGCTCCTGTCTATCAAATTTCCGTCCACCTTAACTCCGGTAAACTTGGAGAAGTCTCCGTTACCCCGGATGGTGATATTACCATCACTGTCATGCGTCCAACTACTGTTTGCTCCATCAATAATCTGATAGGTGTTATTCGGTGTGTCAGGATTATCGGAACCGCCCGCATCCTGTACGGTCAATGTTGCGGAATTACTCTCTACGTTTCCTGCGCTGTTTGAAACAACACACTTATACTTAAATCCGTTGCAGCTTATATTGACTGTGGATGTGGTATAGCTCGTTGCCGTTGCACCGTCAATGTTTACCCATCCTTTCCCATCATTTCTGTCTATCTGCCACTGATAGGTAAGATCTGTACCGCTTGCTGCTATGGTAAAGGACGCAGCCTCACCTACCTTCACTGTCGCATTGCCAGGCTGTGTGGTTATGCTTGGTGCAATCACATCCGGCACATCCGGTGTCTGGCTTTCCTGTTTAAAGGTAACTTCTATGGTGTGATCAGTATTCACATCACTAAAGGTGTAGCTTGTGGTTGCTGTCACTTCCGAACCATCCACCTTTACGTCCGCAATATAATATCCTTCGTTCGCCTTGATTGTATATGTAAGCTGACCTGCGGCAGATACCGTTGTCGTGCCACCGGGAGAGATTGTTCCACCGATACCTGCCGTTGCGGTAATCTTGTAGCTTGCTGTTCCGCTCGGAGGCGTTATCGGCGCTGTATCCTCCGTAAAACTCCAACTTCCACGGAATACCACGGTTGTGCCGTTTAGGTTGCCGGCATCCCAGCCCGAAAAAGCCCATGTGCCGTTTTTGCCATCCTTTGGCGCCTTAATGCGAGTTGCAGCGGTATATTCCGTATCCACAGCATCCCTCGCCTGCTGCTCGCTGGAATAGGAGTTGCTATTCTGCGGCAACGTTACGCCTGTCGGGAATACAGAGCCCCAATCATATTTCACCGTATAATTTTTTGTCACCGGCGGCTCGGGGCGTTCCTCAGTCCTTTTATAAATATAACGAATCGTCATACCACTGTTCGGGACAGCATTTTCCATCCCCTCCGCTTTAACAAAAGTGTAGCCGTGCAGTTCCTGCGGCGGCTGCCAATCAACCTTTTTGCCTACCGGAACAGTAAAGGTAGTCGGCATGGTGTTTGGAACATCTGTGCCATCCTCCAGCTGATATTGGATGGTGACATTGACATAGCGCTGCTGCTCCGTATCATCATCAGCCAATACCTCGCCTGTCGCATGATCTACAATCTCAAAGCCGATGGTATCGCCGTATTGCAGAATGGCATTCTCCGGAATCGTGTAAACCAGAGAGCAATTGACAAGGCCGGAATCAAAGTCGCTGCCCTTGTAATCCAATGCACCCTTTGGCCAGAATTTACTTTTCTCTTTCCAAACAGGGATGTCAAACTCCTTTGTAGTGAAAACCTGCTTCCCATCTGTCGTGACCGCTTTGTCACCGTTGGAATGTTCCACCCACAGGCGCAGGGTCACAGTCTTCGCTTGGGTATTCGAAAGATTTTGTATAATGGTGCGCAGCTCAACCTGCTGCCCCTTCATGCTGCTATAATCAAAGCTGTTTTTACTGCCGCCGCTTAATAGACGGCTATTCCTGTCATTTTGATAGTTCGCATATGCGGAGGAATTCGCTGCCTCAAAGGCAGAAGGATCTTTTGTGGGATTTCTGTAACCGCCGATATACTTTTTCACCTCAGGAACAGCCACATAAAGCGCAGGGGGATTTGTAATGAGCTGACTCATGACCTTTATGCCCTGTAGCTTGCACACATCGCAAAAATCATTCTGAAAGGTCTCTCGCATCAGACAATCCCTGCTGGAATTATAGGTATAAGGATAGTAGTCAAGATGCGGGCAGGTATAGGTATTACGGAAGCCAAGCAGCTGCTTCCACTTCACTTTCGTGGGATCTTTTGTTGCAGTCATATTCAGTGATGTAGTGTAATTCCACTCATCTACAGGAACAGTGCTATAATTATATTCATCTCCCAGATGGAACAGACCGTGTCCCAGTTCATGCCGCTGGGTAAACGCAGAATATGCGTTTCTCGCTGACGCAACAATATAGTGAATACCATATTGTTTATTATCATGAGAGCCACCGAAATACTCACCGCTATTCGCCAACACAACGAATTGGTTGATATTTTCATACACATAATCATACTGTCTATAATTATGATCCATCGTGTTTTCGTTTGGATGCGTTTCATTAGGAATATGTGCGTCATGAATCTTCTCGATAAACGCAGGGCCTATGATGCGCTCCAAAACATGGTTGCGCCAGTTCCCTTTGTTAGTAGAAATTCCTCCTTTGGCGGTCGCAGCAAAAAATGTGCTGGTACCGCCATAGCCATCCACCGATGCCGTGCAGAGTGCATAGACATTAAAGCGATCCGCCATGCTGCGATATGGCTCTATCTGCAATACCTCCCCCCACAGCTTTTTTACATCCTCGACAAACTGCTTTTGCTGGCTTTTGGTGTAGCCCTCGGCGCAGTACACAATCACCATGTTCTCCTTATCGCTGCGAGGCTTCTGGATTGTATACACCGGTACGGTTACATTTGCATATGCAGGATCCTCAGTGTAGAGGGTACTCATCTCCAGCTGTAGATACTCATCCGTGTTCACATTCCAGTCACCATTCACATCCTCTCGCACAGCGCCGGATATGCCAATGCTGTCATCCGGCGCATCCGGTGCGGAAACAACATAGGGGTCCTGTGCGCTCTGTCCTGTGCCGGATGATACGGTGTAATTTTCCGTATTCAGATAGAAGGCAGGACGAACGCCGTAATATCCCTTATAGGGTGCGTCACGCAAAATATTCCCTTGAGGGGTCACAAATCGCATATCATGGTTACAGGTTGTAATCGGTGTACGCAGCCAATAGTTCCATGCTACACCGCTTCTGTTTTTTGCGATATGGTAGCCGTTCAGGTTATCATTAACCGTTTTGAGCTGCTGAACATCCAGCAGAAAAACTCTATCCCAAATATATTCATAATGGGCACTGTCATACCCATCCGCTACCGTATCAATTGTGGTGTTATAGGGAAGATCAACACCGGCTGCGTCGATATAACCTGCCGTATACTCCGGATGGGAAACGATAGAACGCTGCTTCACCGTTCGAATCGCTCCCAGCTCATCCGAACGAAAGCTGCGAAGGAAGCCCTCCTTTTGGTCATATGCTGCCGTTTTAGGATAGACAGAATCCTCTGTTGGCGGATTTCCGCAAAGCCATTTCACTTTTCCTGCTTCAGCGTTGGAATTGAGCCAAGAACGTATGTTGCTGTCTCTCCAGTGGTTAGAACCAAAATTATCTCTCCAGCTATTGCGCCGGTGCGAGCCTGTTTCGGCATTTTTGTTGGTTTTTGCATCATAGGGCATGTAATCACACAATACTCTATCCGAAAGCATCAATGGCCCATTGCTATCCTTCGCTACACAACGCCACACAATTGGCACTCCCCCATAAGTACCCATCTGAATGTAGTCACCAATTTCGATGGTTGGCTTGTTATCTGCCGCCCTAACCTGCAAAGGGCATAGCACCAAAATTACCGCAAGCAGCAGAGATACCGTTCGTTTGCCATATTTATGTTTGATAATATTCATAAAGTCCTCCTTTTGTCATTCTCTCCTGAGCGTCATTCACGGTCAGTAGGCTTCTACCCCCCCATTTTTGACATATGTCAATTTATACAATTGCTGCATCATCGATATTCACTTCATTTCTACTTGAGTTATTGCAAAAAATAGGTCTTTCTGCGATAACCCCTTGTGCCAAATGCTGAAACACCTTCATAAAGATGTAATAGCTTATTTATTTTAGAAAAGTATCCGACAAAAAACTCTACACTTCCGACAAAAAATACATATATTTCTCAAAATATATCATGGCGATGTACATTTGTCAATGATGTGACACCTCAAGATCACCACAGTCCTGATACTTCTTATACATGTCATTGATATAAATCGTAGGCGAAATATTCCTGCCTTCCTCTCGTAAGATGATGCCATCAAGAGTCACATTCACCTTTTCCACGGGTTCTGCCACAAGCTCCATTCCTTTGAACTTCTCAGGCATATAATCCATAAACTTTTCTTTTACTACTTCCTTAAAAATCTCGTAATTCATCATATTACGGTTCCTCCTTAATCTAAATTGTCATACAAAATCCCTTCATCCTCGGGATTTTTGTGTTCTCTGTAACTGTTGTCTTCTTCGATTCCCATATCAAAAGTGGTATGAGATTTTCTTTTCTTTCTGTAATAATTCTTGAGAAACATGCACTTTCTACAGTCCTCACAGAATAATTCTTCCGGCGGAATGCCAAGTGCCTTTGCAATCCTGTTCAACGTTCCCGTCCTTGGAACTCTTGAACCATTTTCGTATTGGGCAATTCTTACATCACCTCTATTTTCAAAACCACTTTTCTCGCCCAGTTCCCTGAGTGTCATTTTTTGTCATTTTTTGTCGTTTTCTGTAATATCTGATTCTTTCTCCTACCACTGTTTGTCCTCCAAATCAAAAAAAGCAGGGAACATAAGTCACTGGCTTACATTCCCCGCAAGGTTAATTGTTACTGTTTATTCTTTTTCTTTCTTCCACGAAGTCCTACTCCAACACCTGTAATAAGTGCAAGTGCACCAATTCCAAGATAAAGAAGCGGATTTGCATTGTCGCCTGTCTGTGGAAGCTTAGGCTCTGTCGGTACATTGATAAGCTTAAGAGTTGTTACAACAACATCCGGTGCATTGTCATCGTATCGAAGAGTTACATCGTGAGCTGTCTCATCGATGATATATCCGTCAGCTGCTTTTGTCTCAACTACTGTATAATGGATATCTTCCTTGAATGATCCATCCTCGTTGTAAGTACAGATAGGAAGCTCCTTGCTCTCTGCATGACCATTCTTGTCAGTAGTGAGTGTATCAAGCACCTTTCCGTCCTTATCCCTTACTTCAAATACAACACCCTCGATTGGCTTTCCGGTTACTTTGTCAGTTTTCTCAATGACAATCTTACCGACTGCCTGTTCATCTTTCATGGATACCTTCTGGATTTCTGCTGTCTCCTTTACTTCAAAGGTTACATCACTTGCCACCTTATATCCATAAGGAGCTGATTCTTCACGAAGTGTGTACTTTCCGACAGGAAGTCTCTCAATCATATGAGTCTTTCCTGCCTCTGATGTCCAGCTCTCAACAAGCTTTCCATCAGCATCAATAACTGAAAGCTTTGCTCCAGGTAATTCTTTCTCGCCTGTGATATCAGTCTTTGAGATTTCTACCTTGATCGGTGCATTTTCAAATGCTGCCTCAAACTCGATAACCTTTACCTTATCTCCCTGATATGAAGCATCCACATCAAATGTCTTATCTGACTTCACATAGCCCTTTGGTGCCTCAAGTTCTTTGACATAATACTGTCCAAGTGGAAGGTCAGAGGTAAATGCAGCCTTTCCATCCCTGCCTGTTACTGTTCTCTCAATCTGCGTATCAGCTTTTACGATTACCTTGCCATCTTTATTTACGATATCTTCTTTCGCAAATAAACCGAATACTGCTCCTTCAAGTGCTTCCTTAGTCTCTGAATCCGTCTTGGTTACAGTAATCTGCACTTTCTGACGCTCATTTGTCACATCCATTCCTGCAAAAACAACCTTTGTATTCTGGTCGATATAAGAAAGATCAGCTTCAATCGGTGTATCATCCAGTACAAATCCCTCAAGTGTCTTTGTTTCGACAAGGTAATACTTGCCAAGTGGAAGGTCATCAATTCTTGCGATACCCTTATCATTTGTCACGATGGTTGCCACCTTGTCTCCTGCCTTATGATATACAGTATCAAGTCCGTCGGCACTTACGATATCCTCTTTTGCATATACATCAAAAGTTACTCCTGCAAGGCTGTCCTTGAAGAAATTGAAGATAAAGTCGTACCAGTAACCCTTCATAAGAGTAGTGTCTGTTACAAATTCGCCGTCCTTATTGATAACGATGGAACCTGTAGGAACTTCATCCTTCATCTCTACATGCTGCACTTTGCCTGTATCCTCTACTGTAAACTGGATATCTGTTGCATTAAGATATCCGTAAGGAGCAAATTCCTCACGAAGAGTGTAAGTCTCTCCAACTACAAGTCTCTTGATCACATGTGCTTCCTTAGCATCAGATGTCCATGTGTCTACCACATTTCCATCCTTATCAAGTACAGTAAGTGTTGCACCTGTAAGCTCTGCACCGCTTGTGATATCTGTCTTTGTAAACTCAAAGGTTGTAGGAGTGTTCTTATACTCGCTGTTATATACAGCAGTCTTAACATCCTGTCCCTGATATTTTGTATCAAAGTTTACTGCTTCCTCATTTGTCACATATCCGGCAGGCTTTACAAGCTCCCTTGCAACATATTTTGCAAATGGATAATCCTTAACAAAAGCAATCTTTCCATTCTCATCAGATGTTGCCTTCTCAAGAAGTGTGCCTTTCTCGATAATTACCTTGCCAGCAACATTCTTGATATCCTCGTCTGCATAAAGACCAAATACTGCACCTGCAATCGGTGTGTTATCTTCTGCATCAAGCTTAGTCACTGACATATCAAGCTTCTGTCTGTCATCTGAGAAAGTAAGGCTCTCCTTGATAACAGGTGTCTTATCATCCACATATATGAATGTCACTTTCTGCTCATTCGGATTTAATACATATCCGTATGGAGCTTCCACTTCCACAACTCTGTACTGGCCAAGAGGAAGATTCTTAGCTGTTGCCTTTCCATCCTTACCAGTTGTAAGAGTTGTCACAAGGTCCCCCTCGCTGTAATACTTAATGCGGTTTCCGTCTGCATCCTTCTGGTTGTCTGCTGTGTAAATATCCTCGGCAGCATAAACTTTGAATTTTGCTCCAGCAAGTGAACCTTCCCTATAAACAAACTCTTTCTCATATGAGCTTGCAAGAAGTCCTCCCTTGAATCCGTCAAGTACCTCTCCCTTCTTTTCTACAGTCAGCTCTCCGACTGCAGGGGCATCGGAATATTCCACAGTAATGATTGCATCATTTGTATCACCATCTGTTTCAAATGCTGTGTCAGTATCAACAGAGATGTTGACATACTTATCATTTACAACATATCCAAATGGTGCAGACACTTCCTCAATACGGTAGTTACCGATTTTCAGTGCCTCCGGTAAGATTAAATCTCCGTCCTCATCAGTAAAGAATGAAGTATGCTCTACCTTTGACGGATAAGTTGTGTACTGCTTCACATATTCGTTCTTATCAATATTGAAGATTTTAAACTCTGCATTTGGCACAAGTACTGTCTGCTTTGTATCGGAATCCTTCTTGATTACACGAAGCTTTGCAGTAAACTCCCTGTCAAGGAATACTCTCCATGTCTGAGGCTTGTCAGGATGATTCTCGCTGATTTTTACCTCAAATGGCTTGATTGTTTTCATATTGTGTGGAGTCTTTGACTCTACTACCACATAAGTTCCATAAGGAATTGCAATGGATACTGCATGTCCCTTTTCATCGGATGTGATTGTTGTAGCTCCGTTTTCTCCGATTACTACCGGAGTTGCCTTATCAAAGTCATAGCTTCCATCTTCCTTTACAGGTAAAGATGATTTCAAATAAGCTGTAAACTCTGCACCTGCAAGCAGTCCTGCTTCAGTATCATCGCCATTGTCAGATACCTTGATAAGCTGGAATGGCTGCTTGATGACCTGCTCTGCTGAGGTTGTGCTTCTTGATACCTCTGCTACAAGGTCTCCCTCATAGTCGCATACTACATCGTGCTCCTCTTCGTCTAAGAGATACCCCTCTGATGAAGTGATTTCTTTCACATAATAGTTTCCAAGGTAAAGGTTATTGACCTCTGCTTCGCCATTCTTATCTGTTGTAAGTGTTGCTACAAGGTCTCCTGCTTTGAATACGACTCCTGTTGCTCCGTCCGGATGCACGATATCGTTTCTCGCATAAAGACCATAAACTGCACCTTCAAGGCTTGCATCTCCCTGGGCTACCGCCTTGCCTGATTCCTTGTCTACCTTGTAGATATGAATCTTTGCTGTAGTTCTGTCATTCACAAATGTGTGACTGAATGATGCCTTTGCCTGTGTTTCAGGTAATACATTGAAATTGAAGCTGTAAACATCTTTACTGTTTCTGATATACGCATATGGTGCCTGTGTCTCTTGGATATAATATCCGTTAGAGATTGGCAGATCCACGCTGTAGCTTGCCTTTCCGTCCTCTCCTGTAGTTACGGTCTCAAGAGCTGTACCCTTTGTCACAATAACCTGTCCGGCATAGTTTTTGATGTCATTTCCGGCATAAAGTGTGTACTTGCCGCCATCAAGAGGGTTCTCTGTGTCAGAGTCCTTCTTTACGACAGATACCTCCGCTTTCTGTCTTGTATTCTCAATCGTAGTTGATTCATACTGTACTGTCACAGTCTGGTCCTTATACTCAACTGCTACTGTCTGAGGTGTGGTATTGATTGTATACCCGTCAATGCTCTTAATCTCAGTTACCACATAAGTTCCAAGATGAAGGTCAGATAATACCACCTGTCCGTCAGTTCCTGTTGTAAGGCTTTCTGCCACAACATCGCCAGCACTATACACCTTTGTACCATCTGCCTTGTAGATATCTGCTCCGGCAGTTACCTTAAAGGTTGCTCCGGAAAGCTTCTTTTTCTCATAAGTGAAATTGCTTCCATTCCATGAGCTAAGCACTTCACCCTCTTTATAGATTGTGATTGCTCCAAGCTGCTCTTTATCTGTTGCAGAGATTCCTGTTGTCTGTCCTGCTTTTACAGTAAGTGTATGAACCTTACCGGAAAGGACATATCCCTTTGGTGCGGTAATCTCTTTTACATAATAAGTGCCTGCAACAAGTGCAGCTGACTTTGCATATCCGTTTCCATCTGTTGTCATGGTCTGTACTCTGTTTGTGCATCCGCTGTCAGAATAGATTCCATAGACTGCACCGGAAAGCTTCACTCCGCTTGACTCATCTGTCTTTGTAAGCTCACCATATCCGATGTTCTCTGTCTTGACCTTGATATAGGCTTTGACAGGATCTGCTGTCGGTCTTTCAGAAATAAACTCCTGATATCCGCTCTTTCCTGTAAGCCAGAATACACAGCTTGATGTTGTCTCAACCTTGCCAGCATTGGATGTGAATGTTCCTGTTGTAGCTGTGGTATTCACGCTCGTTGAAGAGATTGTAATACTGTTGCCATTCTTATCAACAGAATATCCGCTGATGCCAAAATCAAAATCCGATAAAACACCATTGCTGTCAGATAATGTTGTTTCAAATCTCTGACTTCCCTCATTCCACTTCAACTCATAAGTTGGTGCTTCACTGGTTCTGCGTGATGCAAAACTTGGAAGCGTTGCATTGTAGGAACTGCTGATATTGTCTCTGAGTCTCTCATAATAGCTGTATGAAGAATCAGGACTTGGTGCTGTGTTACAGAGCTTTCTTGCTGCCGAATCACCACTTCCGGTTCCAAAGATATCTGCTACAATAACCCATACCATTGCCTGAGTTGCGATATACTCATCGCACTGACTGTTGCTTGGTGCCGCCTTTTGTGTACTGTTAAACCCATAATAAAGGCAGTAACTTAAAAGCTTTCTCTGCTGTGCTGACATTGATGTGCTCGCATCATCGTAGCTGTTCATAAGCTGACCGCCATCTGCTCTTAATCCGAAATTCATACAATATGCAGAATTTCCGTCAAGAATTGAATACAGAATCTTGCCATGATTATATCCAGGCTTCAGCTCACTTACTTCTCCGGAATTTTTGACTGACGCATTCCAGAACGCAATATTTGCCTGCGGACTGGCTGCAAATGCTGTTGTACCATTCGTAAAGAGTGTTCCAACCAGTGTGAGCATAGCCATAAATCCTGCCATAAAACGCTTTAGTTTCTGTTTCATGTGCTCTTTCCTCCTTAATTTACGCATAAAAAAAGAAAGACATAAGTTTATGGCTTACATCTTTCTTCCTTCTGCTTCTATTCGTTTTTATTTATCTGTGACATCGAAACTCGTAATAGTCTGTGCCGCCTGTCGTGTAAACTCCATCATAACTGATGTAGAATACCGGATCTGTTTCCAAAAGTAACATACTTGCAATATATTCTGCGATTGCATCCTCTGATGATAACCGCTGTCCATCAATGGTACTTGTTTTGTTGAGATCTGTCTCTACAAACACACTGTAATAAGAGCCTTCCATACCATCGTAAGGATAATACTCATTGTACTCTTCCTGCGTGATACTGCCATCATTCAAATGGTTCTGTAAATTCTGCTGTGTGGTAATCATCCCTCCTGCCTGACACTTTGCTGTTGCAAGTGACACAACATTCTGTGGACTGTATGCCACGGATGCAGGCTGTGAATTGCTCACATTGTCTTTCGGACTGTCTGTAGTCTGACCACCATTACCTGCATTACTCTGATTTCCACCAGCTTCCTTATTACCACTTGCAGGAGCTTTCTGTTCCGGCTTGTCATTCTGCTCTGACTTTTCTTCCTGCTTTGATGCAGTTTCATTATCAGCGGACCGGTTATCTTCCTTATCAGTCTTCTCTTCTGAATCTTTAACCTCGGCAATATCTTTCTCTGTCTCTTCACTTCCAGCTTCGGTTGTGACCTCTGTGACAACTTCCGTTGCCATTGCTACTTCTTCAGTTGGCTTTACGCTTTCCGTCTGTTTCTCTGTCTGATTATCAGCCTTTTCCTTACCACCATTACAGGCAGCCATTGAAAAGACCAGTACTGCGGATAATAAGATAATACTTATCTTCTTCATAGTAATCACCCATCCCTTCTCCGCAAGAGGGACGGGCTTTGTGTTCCGTGCCATCCACCCTTGCGGTGAACTATTTATCTGTAATGCACGGGACACATAGGACTGTCCCGTATTCTGTGCATCTTAAACTCCTTTCATTATACCAGCTCTCTTATTTTAAAGAAATACTGCATAAGTCTTCTGTTTTTCTTGTAATTTAAGAATAAACCCTTTACCTGCATATGCTCACCTCCTCTCAGAATGTGCCCATTCTTACGAATGAAAGAAATATCCTTGCCACCATAGCGAATAGAAGAAGAATTATTCTGGCAAGTCCTAAGACCAGCTTCAACGCTCCAAGAATTATCCTTAATATCCACTTGAGTATCTCTAAAATTACTGTTCCTACGGCTCCCATAACTCTTCTCATAATAATCAGTCTCCTTTCGACATCCATCCCATTGCAAGTCCTGCAACATCTGCATCGTCCATAACATCTTCTGTAGGTTCTTGTGCTTCACTATTGGCTGCCTGCATTATTACCGGCTGACCAACATTCATCCCGGATATCACTCCGCCTAACAGCTTTATGACCTCTTTCCTTGCTTCATTGATTGCTGCTTCTATAACCTCTGTTTTAATGTCCTCAATATCTGCTGACCGGATATATTCAGCCCTTTCATTATCTTTTTTCTTTGCAATAAAAGTCTCACTTCCATAATTATCAATGTAAAACTTACATGCATCCAGTATAAACTGGTTCTTGGACTTAAAAATCTTCGGATCAAGATTCTGAATGACATTATTAATTAGCACATGGTCTGGATTATGCATATTTAGTCTAATTGTTGTTTTTACTTCATATTCAAGTCTTCTTCCCATCATCTGCCTCCTTATGATAATCGCTTAGTGCTTTTAAGCCCCATCGTGGCAAGCTGCTCATATCCTCTTGCATTTGCCTTTACATCAAGGTTATAGGAAATATTCTTGGCGTCGTGACTACCAAAATTCTTCATCACAACTGCCCCGCCTCCGACAAATACAATCGGTGTAGTCTTTAAGTTATACCCAAACTCACGGATTGAGTTATATACCTTATCAACAAAATCCTCTATCTCTGCCTTGATAATGGCAAAGTATTCATCATCAATATCTGACCTGCCATATAGCATGATGTTCTGTATCTCTGACTCGTCTACCTCTCCGTTAAGCTGTCTTACACACTGCTCATTGATAGAACGCATACAGGTAATAAGACCTTTTGGAATCGTCACACACTTTGATTCATCCGGTGACTTGTTGATTACCGGCATAATGTCGATTGTCCAGCTTCCAATATCAACAATCAATGTCTTCTTTGCCATTGTAGGAATCTTGTCCACTACTGCTGCATAACACTGAGGAAATACTGCCACATCATCAATTTCAATATAATACGGCTCATTCTCATATTTGAAGCTTACACGCTTATTCTTTGTCAGGTACTTGATAAAATCATTCTTCTCTGCTCCAAACCTTGTAAGTGGTAGTCCTACGGCAAGGAATACCTTTGCCTCTGCAAGACCTCTTCTTTTAAGTTCCTTGGCAACTGCTGCAAGAGTGAGAAGATAAAAGCTGTCATCTTCGACCTTTGTATCCTTTACTTCCTGCCTCACAGCTCCAACCTTATAGAACTTTCCTTCATACTCAAGTACATCGCCGAAAAGTGCCGGAGTTGTTGTAATCTCCTTAACACCTGTGACAAATACCTGAGAGATTGTTTTCATCATTGACCATCCATGATCAATGCCGATTACTTCTAACTTGTTATTCATGTGTTTTGCACATCCTTTCTTCTTAAACAGCCACTTGAACATCTTAACCACCTACTTTCCTATCAGCTTTCGCATACAAGGAAAACAATAACCATTCCCTCGATAATATGGACATCCGACACATTCCGTCGGAAGTTTCTGTTCCTTTTTCTTAGATGGTTTACAACATGTTCCATTGGCACATCTGTTGTTATGTCCCCAGAAGAATCTACAATGCATACAATCTTTTAATTCTCTTTCAAGCTTTTCTTCTGGAGATACAAACCTGCGTTTCTTATGCTTATCTCTTTTTTCAACTGTTCCCACCAGAGCTCTCCTCCCTTCCAAGGAGTGATTGCTCTCTTATCTGTTCCATTGTCCTGTCCGACTCTCCTGCCGTCCTAGCTAACGAATACAATACGATAAGAACAATAATTATTAATGCTATGCTAAATCCCATCACCACTTTATCATCCTTCAAATTAGTTGCCATATAGACAGAATTTGAATTTGGAAGTGATATAGTCTACATGGCTATGCTTAACGCTAAGCATGTAGGTACACGCCAGTCTTCTAGACTCCTATATCGCCCCGTGTACAAAGAGGTGTTCTCACCTCCGGGAGTTACAGACGAGCCACAAAATGTGTTTCACGACGCCCTTCTGAATTATCAGAAGCACTATCTCCTCTTTTAGCCTTTTGAGGATAAGGACGAACTTCTCGCCCTCTGTGGTTAATTATCCTTACGCAACATGCCGAATCCTTTTTCCAGATTTCCATCCAACTTCTCACCCTT
>OGLO01000168.1_pt1 | contig 20968 bp, 17 predicted proteins | sample 1572891 | NCBI WGS metagenome assembly OGLO01 (sample SAMEA2581999, study PRJEB24529) | metagenome | biome: Human gut stool | place: China | collected 2011
TAATTGAATTTCATGCGGTTTCGCTGGGATAATCCTGTTTATTTCGGATTCTATCTTGTGTTTCTGAACGTTCATGTCTATAATTATATGGAAATGCAGAATATAAGCAAGTATGCACTTTTTTGATATATACTTCCGAAAAAGTAAGTAAGGAGAAATAGATCTATGAATAAGGAATTTAACTGTCCGGTGGAGGCGACGATCTCCCTGATCGGCGGCAAATACAAGTCGGTCATTTTGTTTCATCTGATGGGAAAAACGCTCCGCTACAGTGAACTTCATAAAAAGATACCGAAAGCCACCGATAAAATGCTCGCACAGCAACTTCGGGAACTGGAAAAAGACGGACTTATCAAAAGAACCGTCTATCCGGTTGTCCCGCCCAAAACAGAGTACAACCTGACGGAGTTTGGAGAGAGCCTGTCACCGATCCTAAATGCCATGTGTAACTGGGGAGAGTCCTATCTGAACATTCCGAGTCAGTGTGTGGAAGAGTCGTGAGGCGGAAAGGTTTGAGGGACAAGTGAAAAGCAGGAATACTGTGTCTTGGTGCAGAGCGAGGAACAGAGCACGATGAGAGATTGAGGATTGTGCGCAGGATTTGTGCTTGTGCGTAAACATGAGGTGTCAATGAAAGTGTTGTTTTTATTGAAAAGAATGGAGGATTGAAATGGCAGATAAAAATGCAATGAAAAATAAAAGTGCAATGAGGAACAAAAGTAAAGTTAAAAATAAAGACATAGCGAAAAATAAAGCTGCAGGCAAGAAAAAGTATGCAGTTGATAAAACAATGAAGCAGGAGGCAGAAAAACGAACCGCCGGAAAAATGGGAAAGAAAAAATATGCGGTTGATAAAACAGTGAAGCAGGAAGCAGAAAAGCGAACCATCGGAAAAATGGAAAAGAAGTATGCAGTGACTAAAGCATTTACAGAAAAAACGGATCATGGAAAATCGGTAAAAGAGAAAAAAGTATCAGGAAAAAACACGTCGGAAAAAATGATCACGAAGAAGCAGAATGCAGACATGTGCCAGTATGCAAAAAAATGCGGTGGCTGCGATTACCAGGGACTTTCCTACGAAAAACAGCTCAAAGAAAAGCAGGAATATGTTAGAAAAAATGTCGGAAAATTCTGCAAAGTACTGCCGATCATCGGGATGGAACATCCCTATCATTACCGCAACAAAGTGCATGCGGTATTTGACATTGCAAAAGGCGGATCTGTCATTTCCGGCGTATACAAAGCAGGAACACATGATGTTGTAAACATTGATTCCTGCCAGATCGAAGATGAGACGGCAGATGCGATCATCCACGATATCCGGGGACTTTTACGTTCCTTTAAAATCAAGACTTATGATGAGGATACCGGATATGGTCTGCTGCGTCATGTACTGGTGCGTCGCGGTTTTCACAGCGGAGAAGTGATGGTAGTATTAGTGCTCGGATCTCCGATCCTTCCGTCCAAGAATAATTTTGTCAAGGCACTGCGTAAACTTCACCCGGAGATCACAACGGTCGTTCTTAATGTCAATGACAAAAAGACCAGTATGATCTTAGGAGAAAAAGAAACCGTTATTTACGGAAAAGGCTATATTGAGGACACACTCTGTGGCTGTACTTTCCGCATTTCCCCCAAATCATTTTATCAGGTGAATCCGGTACAGACTGAAATCCTTTATACGAAGGCGATCGAGTATGCCGGACTGACAGGAAAAGAGAGGATTGTGGATGCTTACTGTGGCATCGGAACGATCGGTCTTATCGCAGCGTCGAAGGCAAAAGAGGTCATCAGTGTGGAGTTAAACCGTGATGCAGTCAGGGATGCCGTAACCAACGCAAAACGCAATGACATCAAAAATGTCCAGTTTTACAATGCCGATGCAGGACAGTTTATGGTGGAGATGGCGGAATACCGTGCCGATCAGAAAAAAAATCAGGTGTCGGATGCCACAAAATCGGGAAAAAAGGCAACACCGGATGGCAATGTGGATGTCGTATTCATGGACCCGCCAAGAGCAGGAAGTGACGAGGCGTTTTTATCTTCGGTCATCCGGCTTGCTCCGAAGCGCGTAGTGTATATTTCATGTAACCCGGAGACACTTGCAAGGGATTTAAAGTATCTGACAAAACATGGGTATCAGGCAAAGGAGTGCCAGCCGGTGGATCTTTTTCCGTGGACAAAACATGTTGAGACGGTTGTCTTGCTTTCCAAGGGTGAGGTCGACTCGAAAAAGATTCGGGTTGAGTTCTCTTTGGAAGATATGGATATGTCCGAATTTCAAGATGGGGCAACCTACACCCAGATTAAGGACTATGTGCTGGAGCATAGCGGGTTAAAGGTATCCAACCTGTATATCTCACAAATTAAGCGAAAATGTGGGATTGGGGTTGGTAAGAACTATAATTTGCCGAAGTCCGAGGATTCCAGACAGCCCCAGTGTCCACCGGAAAAAGAGAAAGCAATCCGAGAAGCATTCAAATATTTTGGGATGATCTAACATCCAGCAAAGTGGAGGTTTCTTATGGATAGGTTGATTTCTTGTGAGTTCAACATGGATAATGCCTGTGTGGAACTGAAATTCTTAGATGGCAGTATGATTGCTATTGATACAATAGCCGTGGAGAATGAGGTTGCTGACAATATGTATCAGCGGTCAGAGCTGGACTATCTAATCTACAATGACCCGATTGGATATGCAGACTTGATATTGAACGGAAACCCCGAAATTTATCTAAAAACTGTAACTGAATGTAAACCCTTAGATTAAAACTCAGCCCTCTGCCTTTTCATTGGCAGAGGGCCGTTTTTTGCTTAACAGTTATTGAGCATCCCTTAATTGCTCTACAACACTGCATTTCGCTGCGTTGTCATACATCATGCAAGGAATCAGCCACCCCAGCAGAAGAAATACCGGAATTGTCAGCAGGACAGGCAGAATGGTGAATCGATACTCAAAGAACCAGAACATACTGCCCAGCATTTTTCCCGCAAGAGGTCCCACCGCCAGCGACAGAATAAAGGCCGCCGCTACAGAAGACATTGCGTAAAACAACCCCTCGTAGATCAGCATGGTTTTGAGCTGCCGGTTTGTCATTCCTACAGCCTGAAGCACAGCAAATTCACGGCGGCGGGAAAGAATACCGGTCATCATGGCGTTGAAGAAATTTAAGAGTCCCACCAGCCCAATGATAGCACAGAGGATACCACCTATCAGAAGGAACATCTGCCGGAACTGAGCAAATTCAGAGCGAGCCGTGGCCTTGCTTTCATACATCAAGGGCGAAAACTCACCGGCAGTGAGCTTCGATAGATATTGCTCTGCTTCGGCCTCGTCAACTTCGTCCGCTGTGTCGAACAGGTAGAGCATCGGAATGGCCGCACCACCGCTGTCCCTCTGTGCGGTATCCACAGACAAAACCGCCTCATATCCAATACCATCATAACGATAACTCATGGAAAACGGAAGCTCTACCAAGGCGCAGACCGTGTACTCTACATCTCTGGCTTCATACAGTTTTTCCTGAAGGTACTCCTCCGGTGTATCTTCGGTGCAGAGTTCCCCGGTGCGGCTGTCGATATATTTCACATCGTCCGTATAGGTAGCGGTAATCGTGTCTCCCACCTTGGGGTAGTATTCAGGATTGGGCAGATTGCCGTAGTCATCTAAGGAAACCGCAATGGCAATAGCGTTATTGTTTGGCTCCAGCATAGGAGAAATATCTCCGTCGAATACTTGCAGCTTGTCAAACAGGCTGTTATCCAAAGCCTCAATTCTGGTCTTTCCCATCACCATATTGCCCCGGTGCTCCATGCGGCTCATATGGCTGTCCACCTGCTCAGCACTTTCGAACAATGCATAGTCCTGCCGCAGAGCATCCTCCGTCATCCAAAGATATACGGGTTTTCGCACAGCATATCCCGTGCCGGAAAGACTGGACTTTGTGTTTGCTGCGATCTCTTCGATCTGTTCCGGCGTGATGAATTCATCTGCCGGGTTGTAATGGAAATAGTCGGGCGTGCTGACGATAAAATCGGCGCAGGTCATGAAGGATACATACTTCTCCATGCTGAAGCCGCCCACAAAGGCACACAGTGCATTGAACAGCGTCACCGACAGTGCCAGAGACACCACCACCAGCACCGTCTTTTTTTTGTTTCGTCCCAGATTGGCAAAGGCCATCTGATGGAGCTTCGCTCCCCGGGTGCTGCGCTGTTTTTTCTTGGTCTGCATCGCATCTGTATATTTGGTAGCCTCCACCGGAGAAACCCTGGCTGCCATTTTCCCGGGCTTGGAGCAGGACAAAAGCACCGTCAGCAGGGCAAACAGCACGGAGCCAACAAAGATCACAGGCGAAGTGCTGATGGTGGTGATGCCTGCATCCAACTGGGTGGAGCGCAAGACAACAGGCACCAGAACAGCGCCAATGCCATAGCCCAACAGCAGCCCCGCCGGAATGCCGATCAGACAAAGCAGAAGTGCCTGCTGGCGAATGATGCGTTTGAGCTGCCGGGGCGTTGTGCCAATGGTTTTCAGAAGCCCGTAAAACCGGATATCCCCCGCAACAGAGATCTGGAAAATGTTATAGATGATAAGATACCCGGTGAAAATCACCAGCAGCAAAAAAGCTGCTATGGCGATCACAAGTTCCGGATCGAGCTGCGACTCCAGCTGGGATGAGGTATATCCCCAGTTGACGCCGATTCGAACGCTGTTGGGATCGGTATAGCTGTCCCATGTGTAGCCGAGATCGGTATCCACCTGCTCCATCTGCCCTTGAATGTTTGTACTGGAAGCCATCATGACATTCAGGTCAGTGCGGAAGGGCTGTAGCCCTGTTTTCACTGCCTGCGCTTCGATGTCATCTGCGTAATCACGGCTGATGTTGATGTAGTGAACAGGCATTAGTTCATCATAGTCCCAATAGCCCACCAGCGTAAAGGTATCTGTTACAGTAAAGGCGGTTTGATCCTTGTCCGTAATGGAATAGGAAACCGTGACCTCGGCGCCCAGCTCCGGCGTTACGCCAAGCAGCTGCAACGCTGCCGTATCCATGGTTACCTCTTTGCCGCTTTCGGGCATCCGTCCGGTAGTAGGGGTGGCATAGCTCCATTTGGTGCAGTTGGCATCCATGTAGCTGATCTCTGCCGGCGTTTTGGAAAAGACACCATCCGCAGTGATGCCGATCACCTTCCGTGCCCCCGCAGACTTTACCTTCGGGTGGGCGGCGATACGTTCCGCCTGCTCGGGGGAAACATCCTTAAAGGTGCCGTGTGCATAGCCGCCTACCTGCCGAAACTGGTAGGTTTCATAGCTGGCGTTCAACGACAAGACAATGGTGAACATGGACGTAAATAGCAGCGTTGTCAGCGCAATGGCAAAAATGGCGATCAGATTGCGGCGACGGTTCGCATAAAGAGATTTTAAGCTGAGCTTTCGAATACATTTTCTGTTTTTGACATTCATCGTAGCCACCTCCCGTTAGTTCTGGGAGACGATCCGACCATCTTCGATACGGATAATGCGGTCTGCCATCTGCGCAATTTCTTCGTTGTGAGTGATCATTACGATTGTCTGGGCGAACTTTTGACTGGTGACTTTCAAAAGGCTCAATACATCCTGGCTGGTTTTGGAATCCAGATTGCCGGTGGGTTCATCTGCCAGAATGATAGCGGGTGCTGCCGCCAGCGCACGGGCAATGGCTACTCGCTGCTGTTGACCGCCTGAGAGCTGATTGGGCAGCGCATCCAGACGGTCATCTAGCCCAAGGGTCTGTACAATCTGCTGTACGAAATCCTTATTGACCTTGCCACCGTCCAGCTCAATGGGTAGAACAATATTTTCATACACATTCAGCACCGGAACAAGATTATATGCTTGGAACACAAAGCCGATTTTCCTGCGGCGGAAGATGGTCAGCGCTTCCTCCTTTAGGGAGAAAATATCCTGTCCGTCCACCATGACCGTGCCGCTTGTAGGGCGATCCAGCCCGCCCAGCATGTGCAGCAGCGTGGATTTGCCGGAGCCGGATGTGCCGACAATTGCAACAAATTCGCCCTTCTTTACACTTAAATCAACTCCATCCAACGCATGAACTGCGTTATTGCCGGAGCCATAAATCTTTTTCAGGTTTTTTGCCTGTAAAACTTCCATAAATGAGTACCTCCATGAAAAAATCTGTATGTATGAAAGGAAATGATCCTTTGATACATACAGATTATCGCATAGGAATCTTTCCACATTCTTTCCGGCGGAAAATGAAATCTAACAGTTTTGATAGAATTGTTGTTATTTCGGCAGAAATATGGAAAACGTACTTCCTTTTCCCGGAACGGAAGCAACCTTGATATAACCGCCCTCGCCGGATATGATCTGTCGGGCAAGGTATAAGCCGATGCCGACCCCTTCCTGCTCCTGAACCGCCTTTGAGCGGTAAAAGCGAGCAAATATCTTCGCTTGCTCAGTTTCCGGTATGCCTGAACCGGTATCCGATATATCGATCCTTGCAAACATTTCATAGCTTACGGCAGAAATAGTAATGGTGCCATGCTCTGTATATTTGATGGCGTTGTCTACGATATTAGCCAGCGCTTCCGCTGTCCATTTGAAGTCGAATACAGCAAAAGCATCTGTATCCTGCATTTGCAAAGACAATCCTTTTTCAGAAGCCTTGGCAGTATATTGTTCTACCACACTTTCAAGCAGCGGCTGCAGCGCTGTCGGCTGGGGGGAGAGTGAAATGATCCCGTTTTCCAGTCTGGAAAGCTTTACGAGAGAATCGATCAGAAATCGCAGCTTTTCCGATTGTTTGTACAGCGCCTCCACATTTGCCTTCGCCGATGCAGGCAGAGTTTCCTCCATCAAAAGCTCGCTGTATAACAGCAGGTTTGCAATCGGCGTTTTTGTCTGGTGGGAGATGTCCGCAATCAAGGTTTTGATTTTGTCTTTTTCCTGCGCTATGTTTTGAGAAGATGCTTCTGCGGCGGAAAGATAGTGCGCAAACTTCGTTTCCAATGCAGATAGCTGGCTTTCATCAAAATTGGTTTCAGAAAAGGAGCCGGTCATGGCAGCGTCCAGCATCCTTTCGATTTCTTCCATCGTTTTTCTGGCCTTTCTCCGCTCCCATAACACAACAGCTGCCGCCGCCAGAAAACACAGCAGTATGATCACAATGCCGGTTTTATTCATCTTTTGTCACCCAGCTATAACCGATTCCATAGACGGTTTTAATGTATTTCTGTGCGCCAAGCTTATCCCTCAGACGCTTGATCGTAACAGACAAAGCATTTTCATCCACATATTCTGCGCCATCTGTCCAGACCCGGTCGACAAGGTCTCCACGGGTCATGGTTCGGCCTCGGTTTTCAACAAGCAGGCGCAGTAATTTTTGTTCTGTTTTACTCAATTCCACTTTTGAATCTCCCACATAAAAGGTCATAGCCTCAAAGTCAAAGTGAAATAGATCCATATGGATCGGTGCATTTTTATGGTTTGACGCTTGCTTTCGCAGTTGGGTATTCACCCTTGCCCGCAAAACCGAAAGAGAAAAGGGCTTGGTAATGTAATCATCAGCACCTCTCTCCAGTCCGTCTACGATGTCCAGATCGGTGTCGTTGGCAGTCAGCAGAATAACAGGAACTCCGGGTATGTTTTCCTTGACCTCCCGGAGCAGCTCAAGCCCACTGCCATCCGGCAGATTGATATCCAACAGGATCAGGGATACACCGCCGCAAAGCAATTGCTCTCTTGCCGCTTTTAGATCATGGCAGGATATAATCTGACGGTCATCTGCTTTCAGTGCTTTACTTAAACCCTGATTCAACCCTATATCATCTTCAATAATCAATAATTGTTCCATGTATCTCACTCCCTCGTTATTCAAAGGCCACCATTATTTCCTTGGGTAATTTTTCGTTCTCACAGTTCAGAAGATAGGCGATTGCTCTGCTTGCAAATTTGTTTGTTTTCACTGTATCCCAATCGGCAAGCAAAATGATCTCTGCCTTGCCGTTCTCAAAATCTAATGATATTTCGCCCCATTCGCCGTCGCAGTCTGCCTGATATTCGTAGATTGCGGCGGCGATTTTCTTTTTTCGCTTGGTCTTGGATTTCTGTTTTAGCCGGACTGCATGGATTGCGCCCTCGGCAACCAACAATTCCGTCAACTTGTCCACTGCTTTTCGGTAGGCTCGTTCTGCACCGCTGGCTGTACTGCCCTCAAACATAACCGCCAGTTCTTCAAAGGTGGGGCGGTCTTTCCATGAGCTGACACGCCCACAGGTCATGCAAATTGCTAATCGTTTTTCGAGCAAGGTCTGTTCCCGGTAATTCAGTTTCTCAAATGCCCGCTGCACCTTTTCAGCCTGTATGCCGTTCCAGAGGATATCGGTATAGTTCCAGCTATCGTCAAGGGCTACATCCTCGCCTGTTTCTTCGCCGTCCTCGTCTGTGACATAGAAAGGCTGCTGATTGCGGATACCTCGCACAACTTTCAGATAGTCTTCGGCAAGAGCAAGATCACAGTTGTATTTCTTGGAAAACTCGTTGACCGCATCCTTGGTATTGTGGTACAGCCAAGCCATTGACCGCACCATTTTGTAATTAGTCAGAGAGGATACCGACCATTTTTCTTCGCCCATGCGAAAACGGAGCATAGCATCCCGGATGAACGGATAGATGTATGTAGCATACTCTGCACCCTTGGTAAGGTCATAGTCCATCAGTTTTTGGAGCATTTGTTCCCGGCAGGAGAGCTTTATATCTATAAATCGGTCTGTGTCATACAGATCGCCGCCATCCACACCGAGAAAGTCTTTGATGCGCTTGTTAAGCTGCGGCTCGTAGTGGTGTAGGAAGAATGAGAAATATATCAAATTCTTTTCCTGCAAGGCAGACAGGATATATTCGTTCAGATTGCCCACCGCTGGAGGCTCCGGTTCCAGTTGGAAGATGCGCTCTGCCGCATAAGGAATGATGCCGTCACCGTGCGGATTGACAGCGTGTTTTGGTATGTATCCGGTCATGTCCCATGAAAAATCACTCAGCATAGCGCACCTCCTTTCGGTTCTTTCTCTATCAATATCGACAGTAATTATGCATCGAACTTTTTGTTAGTAGTATTATTTTCGTCGTCCATCATATCACTTAGCACGGCAAAAGCTTGGCTCAGCGGCACAGCCTTAGAAGTCCAGTTTTTCAAACTAAACAAGTTGGAAGATTCATCAAACACATCAAATTCGTCTGTCCCATCAGTGATTTTCTTCAAGTACAACATTTCTATCAAATACAAAGCTCCCAAGATATTTAGTACATTCTCCTGCTTTGCTTGCTTCAACTGCTCATAGCGGTTGTGCTTGACATCTGTAAATGCTCCCCACCATTGCAACGACTGTGCGGGCTGGGTAATATCCCAATTCATAAACGGTTGTATTTCGATATCGTATTCCTGTACACTGATTTTTTGATTTTTTATATCCGGTGTGTTGGTCAAAATATACTGTGCATAGTCTGCAACCGTTTTTCGATCCGTTGTATTGAAACCGCAAAACTCTTTGAATACAGTATCCAACTCTGCCCCTATGGCTTGAATTAAGAGGGCATATCCGTTAGAAAATGCATCAAAATTGTCCTCATGTAGTTCTACAAACTCTATTGATTCAACAAAACGCTTTTCGAGCATTAAGTAGTATTTCCAATGATTCTGACTAAGTTCTTTTCTATTCATGTTTGTCCCTTTCTTTGTATATTTTTGCACTTGCTTCCTTTTTCAAAGCCGCCTGGTCCATTTCTTTTTCATAAGCTCCCTTGGCATAGGCTACATTGCTCAATGCCCGGAGCATCTTATCTTTTGCCAGCTTTTTCATAACCTCTGCAAGATCAGCGTCCAGAGTACCACGCTTCACATAGCGGTTTATGGTGTTCAGCCGTTTCTCATAAATCTGTTTCACCGGATGATCGTCCGCAAGCTCCCGTTGTTCTCTGCCTTTCAGGTTGCCGATCTGCCGACAGGTGCGGTGCAGCTTGTCGCCCGGAGCATAGCCACCACAGTATTTGGTATGCCTTGCATTGGTTGTCAGAAACCACTTGCCGCAGATTTTGCATTTTTTCGGTGCATGGCCAACACACAGGCCCTCAAAGAGATCAGACCGGAACATCCCTACAAAGGATACATAGTGCATCCGCTTGACCAGCTTCGCAACTTTTTCGCCGGGACGGATGACGGATACATACTGAACGGAATTGTTCAGGGTAGACATCCAGGCATTGCCTTCCGTGATGGAAAACTCCGGCGGGAAATAGCTGCCGAACATTTTTGCAAAACCCTCTGCGGTGCGGTCTGCTTCGTTGCCGTCTGTTTTTTCTGCAAAATCAAGCATGGCCGTTTGGTATTCCCCAAGGGAGTATGCCAGATGCCCGAAAACTGCGGTATAGCGTTGGAGCATCATCGCATCGGTAAAGTTCTGGATTTCTTCAAATTGCAAAGAATTGGTTGCGGCTTTTATGGCAAACTCCACATATTTCAGCGCATTGTCCACAGTAAAGACTTTTTCAATCCGTTCTCTGTGCTTTGAGATATTCATATAGGAGAACGGCGGTGTTTGACTGAGAATATCGAGCATCGTCAGAGCAGCTTCCTTTGCAATAGGACAGAGTGCAGAAGCATCCTGTCCGGCGTTTAATATTCCAAGCAGCAGATTGATTTTCTCGCATTGCTCGTTTATTTTTGCAATGGTATTCACAGGAACATTCAGTGCATCACAGGCAAGCGTACCGACAGGAAATGTTTTGCTCTCATATATGACCGTATCCTGCCAGAAATCCAATGTCATCAATTCTTGATTCATGCTTGCCCTCCTGTCCTGTTTTTTCATTTTTCTAATTATATCATGTAAATGTGAAGAAATCTACGTCCTCAGATAAGTTGTCCTGTTTTTTGAAACAGGATTGTCCTGTCATTAGCCTGTTTTTTGAAAAATCCGTCATAACCATAATAGAAGGAGCGAAGCACCTGCCAATCACGGCGGGTGCTTCGTGCTTTCCAGAATATTATGAACGGAGGGTTTTCTATGACAATCTATGAAACCATCAAGGCGGCAATCAGCGTCAAGCAAGCCGCCGAACACTACGGGCTGAAAGTGAGCCACAACGGCATGGCTTGCTGCCCGTTCCACAACGACAGGCATCCGAGCTTGAAGCTGAACGAGGACTATTTTTTCTGCTTCGGCTGCGGAGCCAAAGGGGATGTGATCGACCTTGTGGCAAGGCTGTTCAATCTGAGCAGTTATGAAGCAGCGCAAAAGCTGGCTTTGGACTTCGGGCTTGACCCGAAACCGCCCACTGCCGCAGCTATGGTCAAGCCGAAGCGTCCCTATATCCGTCAGTTCCGGGAGGATGAAATGCTGTGCTTCCGGGTGCTGACGGATTATTTGCATCTGTTGGAAGATTGGAAAGTGCGCTATGCTCCCAAGACACCGGAAGATGCTCTGGATGACCGTTTTGTGGAAGCCTGCCAGATGCACTGCCATATCGAATATATGGCAGATGTGCTGACGGTGGGTGATCTGGAAGAACGGGTGGCATTGGTGGACAAGCTGATGCAGGACGGCAAAATTGCTTTTCTGCAAGAGTATACCGCACAAAAGAAAAAGGAGGTGGCGCACCATGGCGAAGAACCGGAAAACGCCTGATATGAACTTGCCCATGTGGTTTGACGGGCAGAACATCAACGAAGCTCTGTTTTGTGAAGAATTTCTGCAAGAGCGCAGGATCATCTTCGCAAACGGAGCTTTTTTCACGCCCGATGGTCGAGTGACGGACGATCTTCCTCTGCGTGGGGAGATTTACGACAAGCTGAAATTCTGTGCCGTAAACAATATCCCCCGGAAGATCACCAACATTCTGGAAGTGCTGAAACTGGAAGCGCAAGTGCCGGACTTTCCACCGGAGCAGGATCGGATTCATTTGTCCAACGGTACGCTGCTATTGAACGGCACATTTACCGAGGGCAGACCGGCTATCGTGCGGAGCCGTTTGCCGGTTGCTTACAATCCCGATGCTACTGCGCCGGTGATCTGGCTGAACTTTCTGGATGGGTTGCTTTACGCCGAGGACATTCCAACTTTGCAGGAGTTTATCGGCTATTGCCTGATTCCCTCCAACAAGGGGCAGCGCATGATGGTGATTAAAGGCAACGGCGGCGAGGGTAAATCTCAAATCGGTGCGGTACTGTCTACCATCTTCGGCACGAATATGAAAGACGGCAGCATCGGCAAGATTTCTGAAAACCGCTTCGCCCGTGCCGATCTGGAACACATCCTGCTGTGCGTGGATGATGATATGCGGATGGAAGCTCTGCGCCAGACCAACTATGTAAAATCCATCGTGACAGCACAAGGCAAGATGGATTTGGAACGTAAAGGCAAGCAGAGTTATCAGGGCTGGATGTTCGCCCGATTGCTGGCATTCAGCAACGGTGATCTGCAAGCCTTGTATGACCGCAGCGACGGATTTTATCGCAGACAGCTTGTGCTGACCACCAAGGAAAAGCAGGTGGACAGAGCTGACGATCCTGATCTTGCAGAGAAGATGAAAGCTGAAGCCGAGGGTATCTTCCTGTGGGCATTTGAAGGCTTGCAGCGGCTTGTTGCCAACAACTTTAAGTTTACGGAGAGTGACCGCATCCGTGAAAATCGGGAAGCGGTCAAGCGTGACAACAACAATATCTTTGATTTCATGGAATCAGAGGGATATATCCGGCGCAAAGCGGATGCGTCCATCAGCTCCAAGGATTTCTATGAAATCTACCGGATGTGGTGCGAAGAAAATTCCCTTGCACCGCTGAAAGCCCGCAGCTTCAGCGACGCCATGATTGCCAATGCCAGAAAATTCAATCTGGAGCATTGCAACAACATCACCAACTCTGCTGGACGGCGGGTTTGGGGATTCATGGGAGTGGAAGCCATTGCACGACCTCATATAAATGGGTTTTACGGAGATTCGCCGTGTACGTACGTACCGGAGGACATTCCGGAGGAATGGCGGCAGGTCGAGTAAATCCCATTGCTGGTACGTATGTACGCAGCAAAAGAGCGTGAAACGCTTGTTATAGAAACAGCACACATCCTCTCGTTCGGGCTGTTTCTATGTCCACAGGCTTTTGAAAAAGTGTCTGTGGACACCGGCTGCAAGAGGAAGTTGACACAGAACAGCTTCATGCAGACGGGCTGACCATGGGAAAAGGCGCAGACATTTTCGCCTTGGTCAGCAGAGGTCACCGCAGTGACCGCATTCCCCCTCGGGAGAGCCCTCGGAGAGCCCACGGCACTTTGCAGCCAGTATGGATGAAAGTGTCATAGTGGGTTATTACACTTTGAAAAAGTGCCGTTCTCCAGCCTTCCGCTGTTGCAAATCTCAAAGAAAGGAAAAATCCAATGGCAAGAAATGATGGAATAGACCGTACCGTAGCCAGAAATCAGGACTTGGAAACACCGGCTGATGTGGCAAAGGTACAGGAACACAATGAGCGTGAAAAGGACAGCTACAGCAATCAGGACATCGTGCCGGAACGCACTTCTCTGAACGTCCATTTCAAAGCACCCACGGACGATTATGTAAAAATGTTTGAGCAGATGGAACAAGACGGCGTGATCTCCACCAGAGGTCTGAAACCGGATGCCGTCAAATACGGTGAGTTGGTATTTGATGTGAATTCCGCTTATTTCTACAATCATGGCGGCTATGAATTTGCGAAACAGTTTTATGCCGATGCCTACAAAGCTGCTGCGGAGATCGTAGGTGGTGAGCAGTATATCCTCTCCGCTGTGATGCACGCCGATGAGCGCAACCGAGCAATGTCCGAAGCTTTGGGCGAAGATGTGTACCACTACCACCTTCATGTGGTTTATATCCCGGTGGTGGAAAAGCAGATCCTTTGGTCGAAGCGATGCAAGGATGAAGCCCTCCGGGGAACCGTTAAGGAGGTCATCACACAGGTCAGCCGCAGTAAGAAATGGGAGTCCAAGCCGGTGCTTGGCGAGGACGGAAATCCCATGCTCAACGCAAAAGGGAAAAAGATTTTGAAGTCATCCTACAGTGTGTTGCAGGATGACTTTTTCAATTTCATGCGAAACGCCGGTTATACCGATGTGGAGCGTGGAGAACGTGGAAGCACCGAGGAACATCTGACTGTGACCCAGTTCAAGGTGCAGGCAGAACAGAATTTGGAGGATGCCAAAGCTGCCACAGCAAAACAGAAAAAGAAACTGGAATCTTTGCAAAAGGAAACCAAGGCGGCAAAGACCATTGCGCTGACAGTGCAGGACATTGAAGTAATGGGCAAAAAAGCCACATTCGGAAACAATATCACGCTGACACCGGATGAATGCGACACACTCAAACGCTATGCGGTCAATGGCATTATCGCCAATGCTGACAACAAGCGTCTGAAAGAAAAACTGGCTTCCGCAGAAAAGACGGTTTCCATCTGGAAGCAGCGGTATGAAGCGGTAAACGAAAAATATATGGAACTCAAACAGAAAGCCCAACCCTTTCTGGATGCACTGGAAATCGCATCCGAAAAGGTTCGGGCTTTTATCAATTCTATCCTCATCAGAGGAAAGCAAACACAGGAACACGAACACCCTGCCCGGAAGCGTGGACAGGATATGGAACTTTGATGGAGGAATCGCCTATTGAAGAAATATTATGAGGAAGCGAAATATAATGCGGCATTTGACCGCTGTGTGGATGTTATGAGCCAGATGCTCCAGAAATATGGACATCAGGTTTTGGATAAATTGGAACAGGACGCACCGCAGGGAGTGGAGCATTCCGAGGAGAGTAATCAAGCGCAGCTTCTGACGGATAAGGCTGCATAAAATTTGCAATTTACACGTTGCGTATTCGCTATGGCTATGCTATAATGATTACGCAACGTGTATTTTTTTGCTTTTGTGGAGAAAAGACGGATGGATTGTAAAAACAGAATTATAAAGTTGCGTGAAAGCACAGGACTGAACCGGAAAGATTTTTGCAAGCTCGTCCATATTCCTTACCGGACTATGACTGAATGGGAATTGGACAACCGCCATGCACCGGATTATGTGCTGTGGCTTTTGGAGTATTATATCCGCAACGAGGGACTTATGGTAAAAGGAAGGAATGAGGGAGGTGGAGATTCTGAAAAAGAAACAACTTAAATGCTATCTTTATACAAGAGTGTCCACCTCGATGCAGGTTGACGGATACAGCTTGGATGCCCAGCGTGACAAGCTGCGGAAGTATGCGGCATACGAGGATATGATCGTTGCCGGGGAGTATTCTGACGAGGGCTTTTCCGGAAAGAACATTCAAGGGCGGCAGGAGTTTCAACGGATGCTGAATGACATCCAGGACGGCAAAGATGATGTTTCTTATGTGTTGGTCTTTAAGCTGTCCCGATTTGGCAGAAATGCAGCGGACGTTCTGAATTCTTTGCAACTCATGCAGGATTTCGGTGTCAATCTGATCTGCGTGGAGGATGGCATTGACAGCTCCAAGGATGCAGGAAAGCTGATGATCTCTGTGCTGTCTGCGGTGGCAGAGATTGAGCGAGAAAATATCCGCACACAGACAATGGCAGGACGTGAGCAAAAGGCTCGTGAGGGCAAATGGAACGGCGGTTTCGCTCCATATGGATACAAACTGGAAAATGGAAACCTTGTCATTGCAGAGGACGAAGTGGAAGTAATTCGTGTCATTTATGACCGCTACATTCACACTAATGAGGGTGTTGCAGGAGTTGCAAAATATCTGAACCGCAATGGTTATACTAAGAAACTAAGACAGAATAATACCATTCCGGGATTTTCAAGAGATTTTGTGAAAAATGTATTGTACAATCCTGTTTATATGGGAAAGATTGCTTACGGCAGACGAAGAACAGAAAAGAAACAGGGTACAAGAAACGAGATGCACGTGGTTGAGCAGTCGGAGTTCCCGGTTTATGAAGGACAACACGAAGCTATCATTTCTGAAGAGGATTGGTATCTGGCACAGGAAAAGCGCAAGATCAATTCTTTTAAGCGGGAAAAGGTTAACAATCCAGACCACGCACACATCCTGTCCGGTATCTTGAAATGCCCATGCTGCGGAAAGAGTATGTACGGCAATATCGCCAAGGCGCACAGCAAGGACAAGAAAACACGGTATTATTACTACTGCAAAAATACGGTAACACCTACCGGGCATGAGTGCAGTTTCCGTCTGAATATCGAGCAGACGGAAATCAACAAATTTGTGGCGAAGGTTATCTCCGCTATGGTCAACAATCCACGGTTTGTAGAAGCGATTCAGGCGAAAATCGGAACAGCAGTTGATACAGAAGATATGGAACGGCAGATTGCTGTCCTACAAGGGCGGCTAAAGCAAGCCTTTGGAACGAAAAGCCGCTTGGAGCGTCAGATGGATACTTTGGACATCAACGATGCCCACTATGACAGAAAGATTTTGGACTTGCAGCGCCGCTATGATGAGCAGTATGACACCATAGAGGAAATCGAAGTTCAGATTGGCGAATTGCAAAGTCAGATCCGCAGCATCCAGCAGGAGAAGATTTCCGGAGACAATATCTATCGCTTGTTGCTGGCATTTGATGAAGTCTACCATTCCGCAACGGAAGCGGAGCAGAAGGAGTTTATGAAGGCCTTTATCGAGCGAATTGAGATGTTCCCGGAGAAAAGGAAAGACGGAAGCTGGATAAAGAAGATCGTATTCAATTTTCCTGTGCCTGTTGATGGTGAGGAAGTGAAAGAACTTCCCTTGGAAACTGAAACAACTGTCGAGACGGTAGTACTGCTTTCCCACAAAAAGCCAGACGGACATATCAACGTAAAAGTTGAGTTTGGCGAGGGTGAGGGAAAAGTTCCGCTTGATAATATCGCTAAAAGAGCCGAAGAATACAAGCCCAAGGAACGAGTGACCTACAAAATGATAAAGGAGTACATAGAAGCTAAATATGGCTTCAAGGTACATACCGCATATATCGCAGAGGTAAAGAGAGATTTAGGCTTGCCGATGTACGATGCTCCTAATGCGGTAGAAGAATTGAAACAGCCGAGGAAGCATCCGACAGCGGAAAAGGTAGAAGCAATCAAAGATGCTTTGAAATATTTTGGGGTTATTTAATAGGTAGCCTGTTTATAGAATATCACATGGATTAGTAAAGCAAATAAATGATGGAAAGGGTGAGGATTATGGGTGGAAAAGAAGCATCACGGGGATTTTTATACCAGGGGTTTGCTTCAGTATTAGAGGCCTTAACTGATAAAGGTAACTGGGATAAGATATATGTCGAATTTCCAACATCAAATGATAAGGTTGATATAGCATTAGAGCAGCAAAATCAAATTGTTAAATGCATACAAGTAAAATCAACGATAAATACTTTTACCAAGTCAGACATCAAAATATGGCTAGATGACCTTATAAAGGATATAGAAAGTCCTGAATATGAATTATTTTTAATCGGGCAATGTGATAAGTCCGCCAACACATTTATAAAGTCAATCGAAAAGTATTATGGGAAAGTGCTTGATAAAGAAGCAAAATCGTCGCTAAATGGGTTTGATACAGATTTGCTTGATAATAAGAGAATACGGTTTTTTATTTTGCCGTTTGAAATAGAAGTTTTAGAAAAAATTGTAAGAGATTCGTTGCATCAGTATATTTCAGATAGTAATCAAATGATGACGTTTGACCAAATTAGGTTTATTGCTTCAGCGACTGTAAATGATCAGATGATTTCTTCAACACATGGTAAAGGTATTGATAGAAAAGACTTTGATGAAGAAATGGAAAAACGCATTTTTCTTGTTGCCGATAAGTATTCCCCTAAAAGAATATCTATTGGTGTGAAAAGCTTTACCCGTGGAGCAGAAAACTTGGAAAAAGACACAGAGAGTTGTTTATCATTCATTAATAAGTTTGATGGTCGCAATATAAAGGGTGAATACGATTGGAACAAAGATATTTATAGAAATTTGGAGGAATTTTTGCTCACAAATACAAGCAACAAGTATGCATATCAAATATTTTTAGATACACATGCGTCTATAGCCTTTGCAGCAGGAAGAATTCTTGATAGTAAATCAGGTATCAACGTATTTCCGATACAAAAATCGTCGACCAATGGCACTGTATTATGGGATGTGAAACTGTCATCTAAAAGGAACTATACTAATTGGGATATTTCCCACGAAAAGTTTAATGAGAATCAATATGATTCTGCATTAGTATTAAATGTCACTCGTAACATTTACAATGACGTGGTAAAATTCATAAAAGAAAACAATCTATCAATTGGATGTATCATTAATTGTATGCCAAGCGATGTTGGTGCTACAAATTTTTCGATAGAAGATGGAACACATGCAACTGCTTTAGCTAATTCAGTTTATAACGCTATTGGCAGAAGAAGCACTGTGGAACGGCGTGCAACACTACATATTTTTGCTGCTGCTCCAAATGCATTTATGTTTTTCTTAGGTCAAAATTCAGTTGGATTTGGCAAATGTATTCTATATGAATATGATTTTGAGCAAAGGAATTCTTGTACATATTCACAATCAATAAGTTTTACTAATTAAGGGAGGATTATTTATGTCTACTGTACCGTCATATTTTAAAGATTTTCTATCTAATATTCGTTTGTCTGACAATCAAGTGAAGGATTTGAAAACAGGGCATACGACATTAAGAAGGAGATTAGAGGAAGATGAAACATTATCAAAGATTATTATTAGTACTTTCTTACAGGGAAGTTACCGACGTTCCACAGCAGTAAAACCCAAAAACGGCAATAAATCAGATGTCGATGTAATTGTTGTAACGAAATTAGACTCTGAAGAGTTTACACCAGAGGAGGCTTTGGATTTATTTGTTCCATTTTTAGAAAAACATTATAAAGACAAATATAGAATTCAAGGCAGGTCAATTGGTATAAGTTTAAGTTATGTTGATTTGGATATCGTACCTACTTCTGCACCTGGTGAAAGCGAAACAGGAGTACTTCAAGATGAGACGATTATTTCGGAATATACAATTGAAGATTTTCAACAAAAGTTACTTACAAAATCGTTCAATAACGACTTACTTAAAAGTGCATATAACATATTTTATAAATCAGATAACGAACCTCAATGGAAATCCGAACCGTTGCTAATTCCTGACCGTGAAGCGGAAAAATGGGATAAAACACATCCACTTGAGCAAATTCGATGGACGGTTGAAAAAAACAAGAATTGCAATACCCACTATATAAATGTTGTTAAGGCATTGAAGTGGTGGCGCAAAACACAATATCCAGATATGAAACATCCCAAGAGTTATCCGTTGGAACATTTTATTGGTGATTGTTGTCCAGATGATATTAAAAGTGTTGCCGAAGGTGTTGTATTAACTCTTGAAAATATCGTTTCCCAATACACTAATAAACCTTTTTTGGCTGATAGAGGCGTTCCTGAACATGATGTTTTTGCACGAATTACAGATGAAGAATATTCTGATTTCTACGATACGGTTTGTGATGCTGCTAAAATAGCTCGTGAAGCTTTTGATTGTGAAGAATTATATGATAGTGTTTGCAAATGGAGAGAGCTATTTGGTAATGAATTTCCACCAGCTCCAAAGCCATCAAAATCTAATTCTTCAACGGGATTTACAACCCGTACTGAAAAATCGGCAGCCATTCCAGAAGGAAGATTTGCATAGATGGAGTCAAAACAAATCCTTGATAAATTAAATCAGGCTCGAAGGGCTTTAGATTCATTATCTCAAGTTGAGATAATGGATGAGTGGCAATTTGATAATGAATTAAATGTTTGGTATTTACACTTAAGTATTGTGATTGAATGTGAAACACCATATTTCCCTCAGAAATCTCAATGGTTTTTCGTTGTTGGATCCGAATACCCAAAGGGAAAAATTAAAGTATATCCAGACGTCGAAAACAGTATAACGGTTACATTGTATCATCAAGCTAACAACTCCAAAATTGAAAGAAACGGATTGTGGAGAAAAGGAGCATTATGCCTTGAGGTGAGTACAATACCTAATTATCAATCGGAACCATATAGTGTAGATGAACGCTTGTTGTATCATGCAAAACGAGCAATTTGTTGGCTAGAGCTAGCGGCAAAAGGAAAATTAGTTACAGAAAGCGAGCCATTTGAGCTGCCCGAATTTTCTATGAGCAATATTTTAGAAATGCAGTTTGCTTTCTCGGAAGATGTGGTTACCTTCATGCAATGGGAGAGTGTCGAATGTCGGTATGGAATAGCAGAATTAGATGTGTATAAAAGTAAACCATTTGTATACTATGTTAAGGTGTTTAAATCGCTAAGTAACAACATCCAGCATTATACAGAATGGGGAAAATATCTTTCAAAAACAACTATATCACCTCCAATTATTGCCCCGTGGATACTTATGAATCAGATCCCAGTTGTTAATGAGTGGCAAGCACCAGAAACATTTGGCGAATTGTTAGTTGCCTGTGAAAAACAACATATTAATATAATGTGTGTCCTTCAAAATATTGTCTCAAAAATTCGGGACGGAAAACGGCATTTGCTTTTAATTGGTTTCCCTGTTCCCCGAATTTTTGGTGGAGACCCCGAGATAATTTCTTGGAAAGCTCTGTATTTACCGACTGTATCATATGGCAAAAGGACAGCAAAAGGATTCAGAAATAATCAACAGGGATGGTGGATGCGTGATAGATGTGAGGTATTCACTAAAAATGCAAAATTGGATTGGATTGTTTCAGAAAACTGGAACCAACACGAAATATCTCAACGAGGTAAAATGAGCGACTTGTTACTAAGAAAAAGAATATTGCTCATTGGAGCAGGTTGCATTGGAGCATCAATCGCAGAAATATTTGTAAGAGCAGGAGTATATAATATTACTATTGCAGATTCAGATATATTT